>Ga0207868_1000146_pt1 | contig 95704 bp, 85 predicted proteins | sample Passage237B_FD_187370 | JGI IMG/M metagenome (GOLD analysis project Ga0207868, IMG submission 187370) | Cellulose adapted compost microbial communities from Newby Island Compost Facility, Milpitas, CA, USA - Passage2 37B (SPAdes) (version 3) ...
GCCGAGCCGGTGCTGCTCGACGACTACGCCCGCCACCGTGGCACGGGCGCGTTCCTGCTGGTCGACCCGGCGGACGGCTCGACGCTCGCGGCCGGCATGGTCGGCCCGACGCTGCTCGACCGCCTCGCGCCGGAGCCCGAGGACTCCTCGGACGCGGACTGGCTCGCCGGGGCGGGGATCTGATGCACCCGCTGCTGCTGGACCTGCGCGGGCGGCGCGTGCTCGTCGTCGGCGGAGGTCCGGTCGCGGCGCGGCGCGCCGGCCGGCTCGTCGAGGACGGCGCGGACGTGCTCGTCGTCGCGCCCGACATCTGCGAGGACCTCGCGGCGCTCGTCGCGCGCGGCGCGCTGCGCTGGGAGCAGCGCGAGTACGCGCCCGGCGACGTGGTGGGAGCGTGGCTCGTGCACACCGCGACGGGCGTGCGGGCGACCGACGACCGCGTCGCCGCGGACGCCGAGGCGCAGCGCGTGTGGTGCGTGCGCGCGGACGACGCGGCCGCCTCCTCGGCGTGGACGCCCGCGGTGGCGCGCGCGGGCGACGTGACGGTCGCGGTGAGCGCGGGCGGCGACCCCCGACGTGCGGCGGCGCTGCGCTCCGCGATCGCGCTGCTGCTCGACACCGGCGGGCTCCCGCTGCGCCACCACCGCCCCCCGGCGACCGGCTCGGTGACGCTCGTCGGCGGCGGGCCGGGCGACCCGGGCCTCATCACGACGAAGGGCCGCCGCGCGCTCGCCGAGGCGGACGTCGTCGTCGTCGACCGGCTCGCGCCGCGCGCGCTGCTGGACGAGCTGCCCGACGACGTCGAGGTCATCGAGGCCGGCAAGGCGCCGCACGCCCACACCCTCACGCAGACCGAGATCAACGCGGTGCTCGTCGAGCGCGCGCGGGCCGGCCGGCGCGTCGTGCGGCTCAAGGGCGGCGACCCGTACGTGCTGGGCCGCGGCGGCGAGGAGGTCGCGGCGTGCGTCGCCGCCGGCGTCCCCGTGACCGTCGTGCCAGGCGTGACCAGCGCGATCGCCGTGCCGGGCGCGGCCGGTATCCCGGTCACCCACCGCGGGCTGTCGCGGCACGTGACGATCCTGTCGGCGCACGACACGCAGCCGGACTGGGCGGCGCTCGCCCGCCTGGGCGGGACCCTCGTGCTGCTCATGGGCGTCGCGCGGATCGACGCGTACGCCCGAGCGCTCGTCGAGCACGGCATGGACCCGGGCACGCCCGTCGCGGTGGTCGAGAGCGGCACGCTGCCCGGCCAGCGCTCGACGGTCGGCACGCTCGCGACGATCGCCGGGCTCTCGCGGGAGCGGGCGGTCGCGAACCCGGCCGTCATCGTGGTGGGAGACGTCGCGGCACTCGCCGACGTCTCCTGAGCCGGGTGCGGCGCGACACGCCTCGAGCGCCCTAGGTTCGTCGTCATGACCTCCCCCGCGCTCGACGTCCTGCTGCCCGCCGCCGGCACCGCGCTCCACCCGCGCGCCGACGAGGCCGAGCTCGTCGCGCTGCTCGACGACGCGCCCGCCGGCCGGTGGGTGCGGGCGAACATGATCGCGACGCTCGACGGCGCGGCGACCGGCCCGGACCACGTGACGGGCTCGATCAACGGGCCGGCGGACCTGCGCGTGTTCACCGCGCTGCGCGCGCTCGCCGACGTCGTGCTCGTCGGCGCCGGGACCGTCCGCCAGGAGCGCTACCGCGAGCTGGACCTGCCCCCGGCCGTCGCGGCGACCCGCCGCGCGCACGGCCGGGACGGTGCCGTCGAGCTCGCGGTCGTGACCCGGGCGGGCGACGTGCCCGACGCGCTGCTCGACGCGGACCGCCCGCCGCTCGTCGTGACGTGCGGGACGTGCCCGCGGCTCGGCGCGCTGCGCGAGCGGCTCGGTGACCGGCTCGTCGTCGCGGGCGCGTCCGCGGTCGACCCGGCGGCCGCGCTCGACGCGCTCACCGAGCGCGGCCTCCACGCGGTGCTCGCCGAGGGCGGCCCGCACCTGCTCGCCGAGCTCGTCACGCGCGGCCTCGTCGACGAGCTGTTCCTCACGTGGAGCCCGGTCCTCGTCGGCGGCCCCGCGCCCCGCGTGCTCGACGGCGCGCCGTGGCTCGACGGCCCCCGCGCGGCCCGGCTCGTGCACCTGCTGCACGCCGACGGCGTGCTGCTGGGCCGCTGGGGCCTGCGCCCCTGACCGGGCCCTCGACCGGCCGGGACACGCCTGTCGCACTACGCTCGACGGCGTGACCGACACGATCCTGGTGCTCATCGAGGACACGCTCGCGCCCGTCGACGTCCAGCACCTGCTGGCCCTGCACGAGGGCGAGGAGCTCGCCTACCACGTGCTCGTGCCCGCGGACTCGGAGCGGCCGCTGCTCCCGACGATCGTCGACGACCTCGGCCTGGGCGAGATCAAGGCCGCGCTCGAGCGCCTGCGCGGCAAGGAGCCGACCGTCCGCGAGGCGACCGCGACGGCCGCCGAGCAGCTCGCGACCACGCTCGCGGAGTTCGCCGCGGCGGGCCGCACCGCGACCGGCGAGGTCGTCGACGACGACCCGCTGCCCGCGCTGCGTGCGGCCGCGCAGCAGCAGGGCGCGCGCGAGGTCGCGATCGTCACCTACCCGCACGCGTGGCTCGACACGTTCCACCGCGACTGGGCGTCGCGCGCCCGCGAGGAGCTGCGGATCCCCGTGCTGCACCTGTACTCGGGCACGTCCGAGCTCGGCTGACGACGAGCCGCCGGGCACGACGGACCGGCCCGCACGACGAGGCCCCCGGCGGATCGCTCCGTCGGGGGCCTCGTCGTGCGGGTGTCAGAAGCCCGTGTCGGTCGGCTCGGGGTACCAGCGCCGGAACTTGCGGACCTGGTTGACGGCCGCCGCGAGCACGTAGAACCGCCGCCTCGGCGAGAGGTCCTTGCCGTACCGCAGCGGGTGCGCGGTCGCGCGCGACCGCACCAGGCGACGCACGCGGTCCGCGAGCTGCGGGTCGCGCACGTACCGCAGCAGCAGCCGGTGCGGGACGATCGAGTACAGCACCTCGCGGTCGACGACGACGGGCTCGACGGCCCGGCCCTCGACGCGGTCCTCCACGACGAACCGCATGGGGTTCGCCCCCGCGGCGGTCACGTAGTAGTTGTTCCGCCCGATGCGCGGGTTGACCTCGAAGAACCGGAACTGCCCGGTGCGCGGGTCGACCTTCACGTCGAAGTTCGCGAAGCCCACGTAGCCGGTCGCGGTGAGGAACCGGCGCGCCTGCTCGAGCATCGCGTCGTCCCGGTAGGTGATCATCGCGGCCGGGTTCCCCAGGCCCGAGGGCGTGTGCTCCTCGAGCAGCACGTGCGCGCTGCACAGCAGCGTGACCTCGCCGCGCTGGTCGACGTACGCGGTGACGGACCGCATCTGCGTGTCGTCGCCGGGCACCAGCTCCTGCACGACGAACCGGCCGCGGTAGCCCGCCGCGCGCAGCGAGCGCCACAGCGCCGCGAGCTCGTCGGGCGTCGCGATCTCGAAGACCTTCTTCTTGCCCTCGAACTCGACCTCCTGGTAGTCCGCGCTGCTCGCCGCCTTCGCGATGAGCGGGTACTCCAGGTCGACCGGCACGTCCGGGTCGTCGGGGCCGAACGACTGCACGATCGTGCGCGGCACCGAGATGTCGAGCTCGGCGCAGATCTCCGCGAACGTCGCCTTGTCGCTGATCCGCGCGAGCAGGTCGGCGGACAGGAACGGCACCGCGTAGAACGGCTCGAGCTCGGCGCGGTGCTCGACGACGACGCGCACGAGCCAGTCCGAGTTCGCCATGAGCAGCAGGCGACGGTCCGGCATCCGGCGCGCGACCTGAAGGAGGCGGTCGACGAGCTGGCGCGGGTCGTGCCCGTCCGCGACGATCTCGTGCTGCACGATCCGCGAGTGCTGCACCGGGCCGAGCGCGGCACCGGCGACCACGACGGACGTCACGCCGTACTGCTCGTGGAACGAGCGCGCGAGCGCGTAGACACCGATGTCCGCGCCGAGGATCACGGGCTGGAGCGCGCGCGCGTCCGTCCCGTGACCCCCGGCGTGGGTGCTGTCCTGGGTCACGCGTCCTGCTCGGTGCGGTCGCCCGACCACAGGGTGTGGAACGAGCCGTCGCGGTCGGTCCGCCGGTACGTGTGCGCACCGAAGAAGTCGCGCTGCGCCTGGATGAGCGCGGCGGGCAGACGCTCGGCCCGCACGCCGTCGTAGTACGCCAGCGACGACGAGAACGCCGGCGTCGGCACACCGTGCAGCGCGGCGCCCGCGACGATCCGGCGCCACGCGGCCACGCCGTTGCCGACCGCGCCGGCGAAGTACTCGTCGGCGAGCAGCAGCGGCAGCTGCGGGGCGCGCTCGTACGCCTCGGTGATCCGGTTGAGGAAGCGGGCGCGGATGATGCAGCCGCCGCGCCAGATGCGCGCCATGGCGCCACGGTCGATGTCCCAGCCGAACTGCTCGGACGCCGCCGCGATCTGGTCGAAGCCCTGCGAGTACGCCACGACCTTCGAGGCGTACAGCGCGAGGCGCACGTCCTCGACGAAGGCGTCGCGGTCGGTGACCTCCCACGGCGTGGTCGCCGCGGGCAGCACGCCGCGCGCGGCCTCGCGCTGCGCGACGCCACCGGACAGGGCGCGCGCGAACGTCGCCTCCGCGATGCCCGTGATCGGCACGCCGAGGTCGAGGCCGTTCTGCACGGTCCAGCGGCCGGTGCCCTTCTGCTCGGCCTGGTCGAGCACGACGTCGACGAACGCCGACCCGGTCGCTGCGTCGACGTGCTGCAGCACGTCCGCGGTGATCTCGATGAGGAACGACTCGAGGTCACCGGTGTTCCACTCGGCGAAGATCTGCCCGATCTCCGCGGCGGACGCGCCCAGCCCCTGCTTGAGCAGGTCGTAGGCCTCCGCGATGAGCTGCATGTCGGCGTACTCGATGCCGTTGTGCACCATCTTGACGAAGTGGCCGGCGCCGTCGGGGCCGACGTAGGTGCAGCACGGCACGCCGTCGACCTTCGCCGCGATCTTCTCGAGGATCGGGCCGAGCGACGCGTAGGACTCGCGCGTGCCGCCGGGCATGATCGACGGGCCGAGCAGCGCGCCCTCCTCGCCGCCGGAGACGCCGGAGCCGACGAAGTGCAGGCCCTTGGCGCGCAGCGCGTTCTCGCGGCGCACCGTGTCCGGGAAGTGCGCGTTCCCGGCGTCGACGACGATGTCGCCCTCCTCCAGGTGCGGCACGAGCTCGTCGATCACCGCGTCGGTCGCGGCGCCCGCCTTGACCATGACGACGATCTTGCGCGGGCGCTCGAGGGAGGCGACGAAGTCCGCGACGGACTCCGACGGCACGAAGGTGCCCTCGTCGCCGTGCTCGGCGACGAGCGAGGCCGTCTTCTCCCACGACCGGTTGTGGACGGCGACCGTGAAGCCGTTGCGGGCGAAGTTGCGCGCCAGGTTGCGGCCCATGACCGCGAGCCCGGTCACGCCGATCTGCGCGATCCCGACCTGACCGCCGGGGGCGATGTCGACCATGCTGTGTGGTGCTCCTTCGGTTCGTCGCCACGGCAGGGCGGGAAGGAGCGCCGTCCCGGCGCGCGCAGGGCCTGCGCCCTGCGTGGGGGGACCGACGCCACGGACCCGGTGGCTCCTGCCGGATGTCGTGGAACCGGCGGGGTGAGCCGCCGGCGTGCCGGTTCAGACTAGTGGGCGCGGGCCCCGGCGCTCCGGGACGATCAGGGGTCAAGACGGGCGCGTCGCGTGAGGTCCGCCACGCCCGCACGCCCTGCTCACCGGCTGCTCGGGGCACCCGTGAGAACCGCCGGTCAGCTCGCCGCCGCGGATGCGCACGCACGCACGGCGCGCCCTGCGCACACCCACGGGCGACGTTGCCTACGCTCGGCGCCATGACCCCCGCCGGACCCGAGGACGTGCCTGTCGAGTTCGTCCAGGCCCTGCGCTCGCTGCGCGCCGTGAGCGTCCGCCCCGAGGTCCTGCTCGACGAGGTGCCCGGTCCCGCGCGCATCGCGCCGTTCTCCGCCGCGCTCACCGCCGAGGTGCGCACGGCGCGGCGGTCCGTCGCGGCCGCCGAGCTCGCGTCGGGCCGGTTCGTCGTGCTGTACGACCCGGCGGGCCAGGAGGCGTGGGACGGCCGGTTCCGGCTCGTCACCCTGGTGCGCGCGACCCTCGAGCCCGAGGTCGGCGCGGACCCCCTGCTCGCCGAGGTGGCGTGGTCGTGGTTCCTCGACGCGCTCTCCGGCGTGGGCCTCGACGCGCACGCCGCGGGCGGCACGGTGACGCGCGTGCTGTCCCAGAGCTTCGGCGCCCTGGACGTGCGCGCCGAGCAGACCGAGCTCGAGATCCGCGCCTCGTGGACGGCCGCGGACCACGACCTGCGCGACCACCTGCGGGCGTGGGAGACGCTGCTGTGCACCGCGGCGGGGCTGCCCCCGCTGCCCGACGGCGTGGTCCCGCTCGGCCCCCGGCACTGACACCGCTGCGCGGATGAGATCATCCGGGGCTCAAGTCGGCCCGTGTCCCTGCCGATGGGCAGGTCGTGAGCATCGAGCCGCTGCGCCGCGCACCCGTCGCCCGGCCTGTCGCCCCGGGGGCCCAGGCCGCGACGCGCCCCGCCGCGGCGCACCACATGTGCGTCGTCGTGACCGAGCTGGCCGACGGTGACGGGAGCGCCCTCGTGGCGAACCTGCGCCGGCGCGGGAGCCAGCGTGTCGTCGTCCTGACCCGGCGGGCCAGCCGGCAGGAGCTCGGGGTGCTGCTCGCGGGAGGTGTCCGCGGCGCCGTCGCGGGCACGACCGCACCGTCGCTGACCCGCACGCCCGCCGCTCCCCCGCCGGCGCCGACCCTGCCGGAGCTGACGAGCCGTGAGCTGAGCGTGCTGCGTCTCGTGGCGCAGGGCCGCAGCAACCGCCTCATCGGCGAGGAGCTGGGCCTGTCGGCGCTCACGGTGAAGAGCCACCTGGCGCGCATCTCGCGCAAGTTCGGCACGGGCGACCGCGCGCACCTCGTCGCGATGTCGTTCCGCGGCGGCCTGCTCGACTGACCCGGGAGCGACCCTGTCGTCCTACGACTTGCGGCGTGCTTCGCGGGTACCGGCGGGAGCGTCGCCTACGGTGGAGGCATGCGACCTGAGGACGACGAGCGCGCGCCCGCCGGTTCGGCCGCCGTCGTCCCCGGCGAGGCCGAGGTGAGCACGGGCACCGTGACCGACAGCGAGACCGGGACCACGGGCACCCCGGAGCCCGACGAGGTCGTCGCGCTGACCGAGCCCGCCGACGGCATCCCGCCGGTCGTCGACACCCCCGAGGCCCTGGCGGCCGTCGTCGAGGCGTTCGGCGCCGCGACCGGGCCGGTGGCGGTCGACGCGGAGCGCGCGTCCGGCTACCGGTACGGCCAGCGCACGTACCTGGTGCAGCTGCGCCGCGAGGGCGCGGGCACCGCGCTGATCGACCCGATCGCGCTACCGGACCTGTCCGCGCTGTCGGACGCGCTCGTCGGCGTCGAGTGGGTGCTGCACGCCGCGTCGCAGGACCTGCCGGGGCTCGCCGAGCAGCACATGCGGCCCTCGCGCGTGTTCGACACCGAGCTGGCGGCGCGCCTGCTGGGCATGGAGCGCGTGGGCCTGGCCGCGGTGGTCGCGGACACGCTCGGCCTGGGTCTGGCGAAGGAGCACTCGGCGGTCGACTGGTCGACCCGGCCGCTGCCCGAGGAGTGGCTGCGCTACGCGGCGCTCGACGTGGAGGTGCTGGTCGAGGTCCGCGAGGTCCTCGCGGAGCGGCTCGCGGTGAGCGGCAAGGCGGAGTGGGCGGCGCAGGAGTTCGAGGCGGTGCGCACGGCTCCCCCGCCTGCGCCCCGGGTCGACCCGTGGCGCCGCGTCTCGGGCCTGCACGCCGTGCGCGACGCGCGTCGGCTCGCCGTGGTGCGGGAGCTGTGGGAGACGCGTGACCGCAACGCGCGCCAGCGCGACCTGTCGCCCGGCCGCGTGCTGCCGGACGCGGCGATCGTCGCGGCCGCGCAGGCGCTGCCCCGCGGTGTCGCGCAGCTGACGGCGCTGCCCGCGTTCTCCGGCAAGGGCACGCGCCGGCGCGCCACGCTCTGGCAGTCGGCCATCGACCGCGCGCTCGCGCTCCCGGAGTCCGAGCTGCCGTCGGTGCGCGGCCCCAAGAGCGACGCCCCACCCCCGCCGCGCGCGTGGGCGGACCGCGACCCTGCGGCGGCCGCGCGCCTCGCCGCCGCGCGCGAGGTGGTCGCCGAGCTGTCGCAGCGGTACACCGTGCCCGTGGAGAACCTGCTGCAGCCCGACCTGCTGCGCCGCCTGTGCTGGTCGCCGCCGGCGACGCCGGACGCCGCGGCGATCGCGGAGCAGCTCGCCGCGGGCGGCGCGCGCGCGTGGCAGGTGGACCTCGTGGCGGACGCGTTCGCCGCGGCCTTCGCCTCGGTCGACTGAGCGGACGGGCGGTCCCGGGCACCGGGCGCCACCCGTCCGGCGCAGTTCCGGCCCCGCGGCGGGCGCCGGATGTTACTCTCGGGTAACTTCGTCCCCCTGGGTCGAAGGTCCCGGCGTCCTCGCAGGTCCCGGGGCACCCAGCAGCGCTTCCGGTCACACCGACCCCTCGGACACCGTCGTCCCTCAGGAGGCCCCGATGCCCGCTCCCCGCGTCCGCCGCACCGTGTTCGTCGACGGGGTCCGCACCCCGTTCGGCCGCGCGCGTCCCGACGGCCTGTACGCCCACACCCGCGCCGACGACCTCGCGGTCAAGACCGTCCGCGAGCTCCTGCGCCGCCACCCGCAGCTCCCGCACGAGCGCGTCGACGAGGTCGCGATCGCCGCGACCACCCAGGCGGGCGACCAGGGCCTCACGCTCGGCCGCACGGTCGGCGTGCTCGCCGGCCTGCCGCGCTCCGTGCCGGGCTACGCGATCGACCGCATGTGCGCCGGCGCGATGACCGCCGTGACGAACCTCGCCGGGCAGATCGGGGTCGGCGCGGCCGACGTCGCGCTCGCCGGCGGCGTCGAGCACATGGGGCGCCACCCCATGGGCTTCGACGCGGACCCCAACCCCCGGTTCCTCAGCGAGCGGCTCGTCGCGCCCGACGCGCTCAACATGGGTGTCACCGCGGAGAACCTGCACGACCGCGACCCGCGCCTCACGCGCGAGCGCGCCGACGCCTACGGCGTCGCGAGCCAGCGCAAGTACGCCCAGGCGCTCGCCGCGGGGAAGATCGAGCCGGACCTCGTGCCGGTCGCCACGCGCGACCCCGAGCGCGGCTGGGGCCTGGCCACGGCCGACGAGCCGCCGCGCCCCGGCACCACCGTCGAGGCGATCGCCGCACTGCCCACACCCTTCCGGCCGGGCGGCCGGGTCACCGCCGGGACGTCCGCCCCGCTGACGGACGGCGCGACCGCGTGCCTGCTCGCCGCGGAGGACACCGCCGCCGCGCTCGGGCTGCCCGTGCGGATGCGCATGGTCGCGTTCGCGTACGCGGGCGTCGAGCCCGAGATCATGGGCGTCGGCCCCGTCCCCGCCACGCACCGCGCGCTCGAGCGCGCGGGCCTGACGATCGACGACATCGGCCTGTTCGAGATCAACGAGGCGTTCGCCGTGCAGGTCCTGGCGTTCCTCGACGCGTTCGGCATCGCCGACGACGACCCGCGGGTCAACCCGTACGGCGGCGCGATCGCGGTCGGCCACCCGCTCGCGTCCTCGGGCGTGCGGCTCATGACGCAGCTCGCGCGGCAGTTCGCCGAGCACCCCGAGGTCCGCTACGGGCTCACGACGATGTGCGTGGGCCTCGGCCAGGGCGGCACCGTGATCTGGGAGAACCCGCACCACGCCGACTACGTCCCGACCAGCGACGAGGAGGTCGCCGCGTGAGCACCCCCGAGCAGAGCACCGAGCAGACCACCGAGCAGAGCACCCGGTCGGAGCGGGTCGCGCACGCCTACGTGCGCGACGTCCGGCTCCCCGGCGGCGCGGGCACGCTCGCGCTCGTCACGGTCGACAACGGGCTCGACCACACGAAGCCGACCACGTTCGGCCCGCTCGGCATCGCCGAGGTCACCGCGACCCTGTCGACGGTCCGCGAGCGCGTGCGCGCGGGCGAGGTGCAGGCCGTCGCGGTGACGGGCAAGCCGTACGTCCTCGCCGCGGGCGCGGACCTCACGCAGGTCGCCGGCGTACGCACCCGCGAGGAGGCCCTCGCGCTCGGCCGCGGCGGGCACGCGGCGTACGGGCTGCTGCACGACATGGGCGCACCCACGTTCGCGTTCGTCAACGGCGTCGCGCTCGGCGGCGGCTTCGAGCTCGCGCTGAACTGCGACTACCGGACCGCCGCGGCGGACGTGCGCGCGCTCGCGCTGCCCGAGACCGGGCTCGGCCTCGTGCCGGGCTGGGGCGGCGCGTACCTCGTGCCGCGCCTCGTGGGCGTGCAGGCCGCGCTCGACGTCATCCTCACGCGCCCCGCGGCGAACAAGCCGTACTCCGCGCAGGAGGCCGCGGCCATCGGGCTCGTCGACGTCGTGCTCGACCCCGCGGACTTCCTCGAGGAGTCCGTGCGGTGGGCCGCCCGCGTCCTGTCCGGCGAGGTCGAGGTGCCGCGGCGCGAGCTCGACGACGCCGAGACGTGGCGGGCCGTGACGCAGGCGGCGCGCGAGCGCCTCGACGCGACGATCCACGGGTCCCGCCCCGCGCCGTACCGCGCGCTCGACCTGGTCGCGCAGGCCCGGGACCGCTCGCGCGAGGAGGCGTTCCTCGCGGAGGACGAGGCGCTCGCGGACCTCATCCTGTCCGACGAGATGCGCGCGTCGGTGTACGCGTTCGGGCTCGTCTCGAGCGGCAAGCGGCCGGTCGGCGCGCCCGACCCGGCGCTCGCCCGCAAGGTCACGCGCGTCGGCATCGTCGGGGCCGGTCTCATGGCCGCCCAGATCGCGCTGCTGCTCGCGCAGCGGCTCGGCGTTCCGGTCGTCATGCGCGACCTGGACGACGAGCGCGTCGCCAAGGGCCTCGACGCGGTGCGCGCCGGGGTCGAGCGCCTCACGTCCTCGGGCCGGGTGTCGCAGGCCGCGGGCGCACGTCTGCTCGGCTCGGTCAGCGGCACCACGGACCTGGCGGACCTCGCGGGCTGCGACCTGGTCATCGAGGCCGTGACCGAGGTGCTCTCGCTCAAGAAGCGGGTGTTCGCCGAGGTCGAGCAGGTCGTCTCCCCCGACGCCGTGCTCGCGACGAACACCTCGGCGCTGTCGGTCACGCAGATGGCCGCGGACCTGCAGCACCCCGAGCGCGTCGTCGGGCTGCACTTCTTCAACCCGGTGGCCGCGATGCCGCTGGTCGAGGTCGTGCAGGCGGAGCGCACGTCGCCCGAGGCGCTGGCCACCGGCTTCGCGGTCGCGAAGACGCTGCGCAAGACCGCGGTGCTCGTCGCCGACCGGCCGGGGTTCGTCGTCAACCGCCTCCTGGTGCTCCTGCTGGGCATCGTCGTCGACGCCGTCGAGCAGGGCACGCCCGTCGAGGTGGCCGACCGCGCGCTGCGCCCCCTCGGCCTGCCGATGCCGCCGTTCGAGCTGCTCGACCTCGTCGGCCCGGCCGTCGGGCTGCACGTGCTCACGTCGCTGCGCGAGGACCTGGGCGACCGGTTCCCGCGCTCGCCGGGGCTCGAGCGGCTCGTCGCGGAGGGCACCAAGGTCGTGCTGCCCGCGCCGGCCAAGGGCCTGCCCAAGCCCGTCGACCCGGCCGTGCAGGCCGTGTTCGACGCGGCGCGCGAGAGCGAGCCGCTCGCGGAGCCGCTCGACGAGGCCGGCGTCCTGGACGCGGTGCTGACGGCCCTCACGGTCGAGGTCGGGCACATGCTCGACGAGGGCGTCGTCGCCACCCCGCAGCAGATCGACCTGTGCATGATCCTCGGCGCGGGCTGGGGCTTCCACCTCGGCGGCCTGACCCCGTACCTGGACCGCACCGGGTACAGCGAGCGCGTCCTCGGGCGGCGGCTCCTGCCCGCGGGCGTCGCCGACGTCCTGCGCTGACCGCCGCGACGGCCGCGCGGCTCGCCCACCCGGGTGGACGCGCGGCCGTCGCCGTCCGCGGTCCCGGCGAGGGGCCGCGGCGACATGAAAGGGTTGTGCCCATGTGGCCCGATCTGACGTTCGTCGGCACCCTCGACCCCCGCGCCGTGATCGGCGCCTCGCGCCTGCTCGCCGGGCTCGTCGCCTGGCCCGAGATCACGGCGCGCTGGGAGGAGGAGTCCTCCTGCGCCGGCATGAGCGTCGGCGCCCTCACGTGGCACCTGGTCAACCAGCCGCAGCGCATCCTCGAGACGCTCGCCGCGCACGACCCGCGCGACTCGCGCCTGGCCGAGCCGATCCCCGTCTCGCAGCACTACGCGCAGGCGGTGTGGCTCGCGGAGGACCTGGACGGCCCGTCGAACGTCGGCGTGCGCGAGCGCGGCGAGGAGCAGGCCGCCGCCGGCCCCAAGGCCGCCGCGACGGCCGCCAAGAAGGCCGCCGCCAAGCTCGACGCCGCGCTGCTGACCGCCCCGCCCGTCGTCGTCGTGCCCTGGACGGGCGCCGCGATGGCGCTCGAGGACTTCGTCGCCACGCGCCTGCTGGAGATCGTCGTCCACTCCGACGACCTCGCCGCGAGCCTCTCGGTGCCCGCGCCGCGGTTCGCGCACGAGACGCTCTCCCCCGTGCTGACGCTGCTCACCGACCTGGCTGTGCGCCGGCACGGCCAGGACGCGCTCGTGCGGACCCTGAGCCGCCCGCAGCGTGCCCCGGGGAACGTCAGCGCGTTCTAGAAGACCTGCAGGCCGCGGGCGCGGAACTGGCCGCGCACGCGCTCGACGAGCTCGACGCTCGGGGGCTGCGTGTCCTCGAGCTCGTAGCGCAGGCCGAGCTCGGCCCACTTGTCGCGCCCCATCTGGTGGAACGGCAGCACCTCGACGCGCGTGACGCACTCGCCGAGCGACGCGACGTACTCGGCGACCTTCTCGACGTTCGCCTCGTCGTCCGTGAGCCCCGGGACGAGCACGAACCGCACCCAGACCTCGGTGTCGCCGCGCGCGGCGAGGCGGCGGCCGAACTCCAGCGTCGGCTCGAGCTCGCGGCCCGTGACGCGCTGGTAGGTCTCGGGGTCGCCGGACTTCACGTCCAGCAGGACGAGGTCGATGTCGTCGAGCATCTCGTCGGTGCAGTGCGACCCGAGGAAGCCGGACGTGTCGATCGCGGTGTGCACGTCCATGGCCTTCGCGCCGCGCAGCAGGCGCCGCACGAACGCGGGCTGCATGAGCGGCTCGCCGCCGGAGATCGTCAGGCCGCCGTGGGTGGCCTTCATGACACCGCGGTAGCGCTTGACCCGGCCGAGGAGCTCGTCGGCCCGCACGTCCGTGCCGCGCCGCATCTCCATCGTGTCGGGGTTGTGGCAGTACAGGCACCGCAGCGGGCAGCCGGACAGGAACACCGTCAGGCGGGTCCCGGGGCCGTCGACCGCCGTGACGAGCTCCCACGAGTGGACGGAGCCGAGGTCGCCGGCGCGGACCGCCGCGAGCCGGGCCGAGCGGTCGTCGGACTCGACGTGCTCGAGACCCTCGGTGCCCGCACCCTGCACGCGCCCGTGGGCGCCGCCGACGAGCGGCATCCCCAGCGGGACGACCGGGGCCCCCACAGCGGGGTCGGTCACCGTGCTCATCGTCGTCTCCTTCGTGGGTGCGGGCGGTGGCCCGGGGCGGGTCCGCGGGTCGGCAGGACCCGCCCCGGGTGTCGTGTCAGACCGCGCCGTGGAACGTGCGGGACAGCACGTCGAGCTGCTGCTCGCGGGTCAGCCGGACGAAGTTCACCGCGTAGCCGCTCACGCGGATCGTGAGCTGCGGGTAGTTCTCCGGGTGCTCCATCGCGTCGAGGAGGGTCTCACGGTTCAGCACGTTGACGTTCATGTGGTAGCCGTGCGACATCGTGTACGCGTCCAGGAGGCCGACGAGGTTGGTCACCTGCTCCTCCCGCGTGCGGCCCAGGCCCGAGGGCACGACCGACGAGGTGAGCGAGATGCCGTCCTGCGCCTGCGAGTACGGCAGCTTCGCGACCGACAGCGCCGAGGCGAGCATGCCGTGCGTGTCGCGCCCGTTCATCGGGTTCGCACCCGGGGCGAACGGCTCGCCGTGCCGCCGGCCGTCGGGGGTCGAGCCCGTGGCCTTGCCGTAGACGACGTTCGACGTGATCGTCAGCACCGACTGCGTGTGCAGCGCGCCGCGGTACGTCGGGTTCTTGCGGATCTTCTCCATGAACGTCTCGACGAGCTGCACCGCGATCGCGTCCGCGCGGTCGTCGTCGTTGCCGTACGTCGGGAAGTCGCCCTCGACCTGGTACTCGGTGACGAGGCCGTCGGCCGTGCGCAGCGCCCGGACCTTCGCGTACTTGATCGCCGACAGCGAGTCCGCCACGACCGACAGGCCCGCGATGCCGCACGCCATGGTCCGCAGGATCTCCCGGTCGTGCAGCGCCATCTCGATGCGCTCGTACGCGTACTTGTCGTGCATGTAGTGCACGCAGTTCAGCGCGTCGACGTAGGTCTGGGCCAGCCAGTCCATCGTCACGTCGAACTTCGCCATGACGTCGTCGTAGTCGAGGACGTCGCCCTCGACGGGCGCGGTCACCGGCGCGACCTGCTTGCCGGAGACCTCGTCGCGGCCGCCGTTGATCGCGTACAGCAGCGCCTTCGCGAGGTTGACGCGCGCACCGAAGAACTGCATCTGCTTGCCGACCCGCATCGGGGACACGCAGCACGCGATCGCGGCGTCGTCGCCCCAGTCGGCGCGGATGAGCTCGTCGGACTCGTACTGCACCGCGGAGGTGTCGATCGAGACCTGCGCGCAGAACTTCTTGAAGCCCTCGGGCAGCGCGTCGCTCCAGAACACCGTCATGTTCGGCTCGGGCGCCGGACCCAGGTTGTACAGGGTCTGCAGGAACCGGAACGAGTTCTTCGTGACGAGCGTGCGGCCGTCCTCGCCCATGCCGCCGATGGTCTCGGTGACCCACGTCGGGTCGCCCGAGAACAGGTTGTCGTACTCCGGGGTGCGCAGGAAGCGCACGATCCGCAGCTTGATGACGAAGTCGTCGATGATCTCCTGCGCCTGCTCCTCGGTGATGGTGCCGGCGGCCAGGTCGCGCTCGAGGTAGATGTCGAGGAACGTCGAGGTGCGGCCCAGCGACATCGCGGCGCCGTTCTGCTCCTTCACGGCGGCCAGGTAGCCGAAGTACAGCCACTGCACGGCCTCGCGGCCCGTGGTCGCCGGGCCGGAGATGTCGTAGCCGTAGGACGCGGCCATCTGCTTGAGCTCGCCGAGCGCGCGGATCTGCTCCGCGAGCTCCTCGCGGGCCCGGATGACGTCCTCGACCGAGCGCTCCATGTCGAGCTCGGCCTTCTCGAGCTTCTTGGCCTCGATCAGCGCGTCGACGCCGTACAGCGCGACGCGGCGGTAGTCGCCGATGATCCGGCCGCGGCCGTAGGCGTCGGGCAGGCCGGTGATGATGTGCGACGAGCGCGCGGCGCGCACGGACGGCGGGTACACGTCGAAGACGCCGTCGTTGTGCGTCTTGCGGTACTTGGTGAAGATGTCGACGATCTCCTGCGGCGCCTCGTAGCCGTAGGTCTGCAGCGACGTCTGGACCATGCGCCAGCCGCCGTTCGGCATGATCGCGCGCTTGAGCGGCGCGTCGGTCTGCAGGCCGACGATGACCTCGTCGTCCTTCGCGATGTACCCGGGGGCGTGGGACGTGATGGTCGACGGCGTGCTCGCGTCGACGTCGTAGACGCCCTTCTCGCGCTCGGCCGGGAACATCTCGGAGAGCTTCGCCCAGATGCCCTTCGTGCGCTCCGTGGGGCCGACCAGGAACGACGCGTCGCCCTCGTAGGGCGTGTAGTTCCGCTGGATGAAGTCGCGCACGTCGACGTGGTCGACCCAGGGTCCGGTGACGAAGCCCGACCAGGCGGCGGGCGTCGTCGCCTCGCGGCTGTCGGTGCCGGGTACGGCAGTGGTGGACATCTTCGCTCCTCGTGGAATCGGTCCGGTACGACGAACCTACGGAGCAATTGATGGGATGTCTCGGGACCCAGGTCCCTGCCGTGCTGTGCGGCGGGTCACACGCGCGCACGTCACCGCAGGTCGGCGCGCCCCCGGCGCGGCGCGCGGGCTGGTCGTCAGCGGCGCGCGAGCGCCGTCACCACGTCGCGCGTGACGTCGCCGGCCGTCAGGCGCAGCGTCGCGACGAGCTGGTCCCGGGACGCGTGCGGCAGGAACTCGCGCGGCACGCCGAACGTCTGCACCGGCACCACGTGCCCGTGCTCGAGCGCCCGCTGCGCGACGTGCGCCCCGACGCCCCCGTCGACCAGGCCGTCCTCGATCGTCACGACGTGGTCGTGCTCGCCGACGAGCTTCGTCAGCGCCGCGGGCACCGGCAGCACCCAGCGCGGGTCGACGACCGTCACGTGCAGACCGTGCGCGCCGAGCTGCTCACCGACCTCCAGCGCCGTGCCGACCATCGCGCCGACGCCGACCACCAGCACGCGGCGCGCGGCCTCGTCGCCCTCGTGCCGGGCCAGCACGTCGACCCCGTCGACGTCCTCGAGCGCCGGGATCTCGTCGACCAGCGCGCTCTTCGGGTAGCGCACGACCGTCGGGGCGTCGTCGACGTCGACGGCCTCCCGCAGCGCGGTGCGCAGGGTCTTCTCGTCGCGCGGCGCCGCGAGGCGCAGGCCCGGGACGATCGCGAGCATCGCCATGTCCCACATGCCGTTGTGGCTCGCGCCGTCGTCGCCCGTGATGCCCGCCCGGTCGAGCACGAACGTCACGCCCGCGCGGTGCAGCGCGACGTCCATGAGCACCTGGTCGAACGCGCGGTTGAGGAACGTCGCGTACACCGCCACGACGGGGTGCAGCCCGCCGTACGCGAGACCGGCGGCCGAGGTCGCGGCGTGCTGCTCGGCGATGCCGACGTCGAACACGCGCTCGGGGAACTCCGCCGCGAACGGCGCGAGCCCCACGGGCTGCAGCATGGCCGCGGTCACCGCGACGACGTCCGGCCGCCGGCGGCCGATCCGCACGATCTCGTCCGCGAACACGCTCGTCCAGCCGAACCTCGACGGCGCGACCGGCAGGCCCGTCTCCGGGTGGATCACGCCGACCGCGTGGAACCGGTCCGCGATGTCCTGCTCCGCGGGCGTGTAGCCGCGGCCCTTCTCGGTGATGACGTGGACGATCACCGGCCCGCCGAACGCCTGCGCGCGGCGCAGGGCCGTCTCGACCGCCTGCTCGTCGTGCCCGTCCACCGGGCCCACGTACTTCAGCCCGAGGTCCTCGAACATGCCCTGCGGCGCGACGACGTCCTTGATGCCCTTCTTCAGGCCGTGCAGCGCGTCGTACGCGAGCCGCCCCGGCGGCCCCGAGCGCTTGAGCGTCCGCTTGCCCCAGGACAGGACGTTCTCGTACCCCTGCGTCGTGCGCAGCGCGTCGAGGTGCAGCGCGAGGCCGCCGATCGTCGGCGCGTACGAGCGGCCGTTGTCGTTCACGACGACGACGAGCCGGCGGTCCTCCGCGGCCGCGATGTTGTTCAGCGCCTCCCAGGCCATGCCGCCGGTGAGCGCGCCGTCGCCGATCACGGCGACCACGTGCCGGTCGGTCCGCCCCTGCAGCTCGTTGGCCTTCGCGATGCCGTCCGCCCAGCTCAGCGCCGTGGACGCGTGCGAGTTCTCGACGACGTCGTGCTCCGACTCCGAGCGGCTCGGGTAGCCGGACAGGCCGTCCCGGCGCCGCAGCGCGCCGAAGTCCTGCCGCCCCGTGAGCAGCTTGTGCACGTACGACTGGTGGCCCGTGTCGAACACGAGCGTGTCGCGCGGCGACTCGAACACCCGGTGCAGCGCGATCGTCAGCTCGACGACCCCCAGGTTCGGTCCCAGGTGACCGCCCGTCCGGGCGACCTGGTCCACGAGGAACGCCCGGATCTCCCGCGCGAGCTCGTCGAGCTCCGTCGCGTCGAGAGCCCGCACGTCCGCCGGCGTGCGGATCGACGACAGCAGCGAACGTCCCACCCGGTCCTTGCCTCCCTCGTCCCCCTGACTCACGTCCGCGGAGCGCGACGCCGGGGACGACGTCGACAGCGGACGACCCACTCTAGGCCGCGTCACGCCCGCGCGTCGCGGCGCGTGCGCGTCGGCGCAGCACGACGAAGCCGACGACGAGCCCGACGAGCAGCACCGCGACGAGCACCGGCACGAGCACGGCCGCGAGGCTCAGCCCCACGGACGTGCCGTCCTCGACGGTCGACACGACCGGCGCCCCGACCCCGAACGTCGCGGCGTTCACCACGGGCCGCACCGTCGCCTTGCCCGCGTGCACGAGCGCCGCGAGCAGCACGCCGGCGACGAACGGGACCCACGGGTTGTCCCGCACCCAGTCCGAGCTCTCGAGGTCCGCCGCGGCCGACGTCGCCGCGAACACCACCCCGCCCGACAGCGGCCGCACCGCGGTCTGCACGGCGTCGTTGACCGAGTCGACCACGGGGACCTTGTCGAGGACGACGTCGGCGGCGAGCAGGACCGCGCCGGTCCCGATGGCCCACCACGACTCCATCCACGTCAGCGACCCGGGCAGCGTCACCACGTCCGTGAACCGCGCGAGCAGCGCGACCACGAGGAACGGGATGAAGGCGTTGAGCCCCGCGGCCGTGGACAGGCCGATCCCGGTGAGCGCGACGAGCATGGGTGGACCCTAGCGAGCACGCGCCGGGACTGCGCCGGTTCGCCCGGGTCGTCGCGTGGTGTCGGCCCCGCCCGGCATGATCGGCGGGTGGTCACCTCCCGCACGCTGCACCTGCCCGACGGGCGCACGCTGCGTGCGCACGCCGACGACGCGCCGGCCGACGCCCCGACCGTCGTCTGGCACCACGGCACGCCGCAGTCGGGGCGCCTGCTCGCACCCGTCCTCGAGGCCGCGCGGGCGCGCGGGCTGCGTGTCGTGTCCTACGGGCGGCCGTCGTACGGCGGCTCGTCGCCGCGCCCCGGGCGGGACGTCGCCTCGGCGGCGCGGGACGTCGCGGCGGTGCTCGACGCGTTCGAGGTCCCGACGGCGGCCGCGGTGGGCGCCTCGGGCGGCGGACCCCACGCGCTGGCGTGCGGGGCGCTGCTGGCCGAGCGCACGACGGCGGTCGTGTCCCTCGCGGGCCTCGCGCCGTTCGACGGGTTCGACTGGGCCGCCGGGATGGCGTCGGACGTCGCGCTGCGGGCGGCGCAGGCCGGGCGCGCGCAGCGCGAGGCGGTCGACGACGACGGCGTCGCGGGCTTCGTCGACACGGACTGGGAGGTGCTGTCCGGCGCCTGGGGCGCCCTGGGTGAGGACGCCGGTCCCGCGGGCGAGGCCTGGCCGGACGGTGCGGTCGACGACGACGTGGCGTACGCCGCGCCGTGGGGGTTCGACCCGGCCGACGTGCGGGTGCCCGTGCTGCTCGTGCACGGCGGGCGCGACGGCGTCGTGCCGGTCGCCCACGCGCGGCGCCTGCTCGGCCTGCTGCCCGACGCGCACCTCTGGGAGCGCCCGCGCGACGGGCACGTCTCGGTGCTGCGCGCCCTGCCGGTCGCCCTGGACTGGCTCGTCGACCTCCTCGGGTGAGGCCCGGCCGGTAGGCTGGGTCGGAAAGGGGATCCCCGATGCGCTTCCTGCCCGGCCACTCGGCCACGTCCGACCTCACGTACGGCGACGTGTTCCTCGTGCCGTCGCGGTCCGAGGTCACGTCACGCTTCGACGTCGACCTCGCGACGAGCGACGGCACCGGCACGACGATCCCGGTCGTCGTCGCGAACATGACGGCCGTCGCGGGCCGCCGCATGGCGGAGACGATCGCCCGCCGCGGCGGGATGGCCGTCATCCCGCAGGACATCCCCGTGGACGTCGTCGAGGACGTCGTGCGGTCGGTCAAGGCCGCGCACCCCGTCGTCGAGAGCCCCGTCGTGGTGTCCCCGCACGACACCGTGCACACCGCGCTGACCCTCATCGGCAAGCGGTCGCACGGCGCGGCGGTCGTCGTCGCCGACGGCGCGCCCGTCGGGGTCGTCACGGAGGCCGACTGCCACGGCGTCGACCGGTTCACCCAGGTCGAGGACGTCATGACGGCGCACCCGACCACCGTCGACCTCGAGGTCGTCGAGGCGGGCGGCGTGCGCGGGCTCGAGGCGGCCTACGAGAAGCTGCACTCCAGCCGGCGCCGGTTCTCCCCCGTCGTGCGCGACGGCCTGCTCGTCGGCGTCCTCACCCAGGTCGGCGCGCTGCGCTCGTCGATCTACCGTCCCGCGCTCGACGACTCCGGGCGGCTGCGCGTCGCCGCGGCCGTCGGCATCAACGGGGACGTCAAGGCGAAGGCCGCCGCGCTGCTCGAGGCGGGCATCGACACGCTCGTCGTCGACACCGCGCACGGCCACCAGCGCAAGATGCTCGACGCGCTCGCCGCCGTCCGCGCGCTCGACCCGCAGGTCCCCGTCGTCGCGGGCAACGTCGTGACCGCGCAGGGCACGCGCGACCTCGTCGAGGCCGGTGCGGACATCGTCAAGGTCGGCGTCGGCCCGGGCGCCATGTGCACCACCCGCATGATGACCGCGGTCGGCCGCCCGCAGTTCTCCGCGGTGCTCGAGTGCGCCGCGGAGGCCCGGCGCCTGGGCGCGCACGTGTGGGCCGACGGCGGCGTGCGGCACCCGCGCGACGTCGCGCTCGCGCTCGCCGCGGGCGCCTCGCAGGTGATGATCGGCTCCTGGTTCGCCGGCACGCACGAGTCGCCCGGCGACCTGCACGAGGACAGCGCGGGCCGGCTCTACAAGGAGTCGTTCGGCATGGCGTCCGCGCGGGCCGTCGCGGCGCGCACGCGCGGCGGGTCCGCGTTCGAGCGCGCCCGCAAGGCGCTGTACGAGGAGGGCATCTCGTCGTCGCGGATGTACCTCGACCCGCGCCGTCCGGGCGTCGAGGACCTCGTCGACCACATCACCTCGGGCGTGCGGTCCGCGGCCACCTACGTGGGCGCCGCGACACTCGACGAGCTGCACGACCGTGCGGTCGTCGGCATCCAGTCCGCCGCCGGGTACGAGGAGGGCCGCCCCCTCCCGGACGGGTGGTGAGCACCGTGCGCCCCGTCCTGGTCCTCACGCACGTCCCCTACGAGGGGCCGGGCCTCATCGCACCCGGTCTCGACGCGCCCGTGCGGGTCCGCACCGTCGTGGACACCCCCGACCCGGTGCTGCCGTCGGTCGACGAGATCTCCGGCCTCGTCGTCATGGGCGGCCCCATGGACGCCGACGACGACTGCGGCCACCCGGGCCTGAGGGCCGAGCGCGCGCTGCTCGCGGCCGCGGTCGAGGCGGACGTCCCCTCGCTCGGCGTGTGCCTCGGCGCGCAGCTGCTCGGCATGGCGCTCGGCGCGCGCCTGCACCGGCGCCACGGCACCGAGATCGGGTTCGCGCCCGTCGACGTCCACGCCGACGACCTCGTCCTCGGCCCGCTCGGCTCGCGCCCCGACGTGCTGCACTGGCACTCCGACGCGATCGACCTGCCGCCGGGCGCCACGCTGCTGGCGTCGTCGGACGCCACGCCCGTGCAGGCGTTCCGGGCGGGCTCCGCGCTGGGCGTGCAGTTCCACCTCGAGGTCGAGCCGGCGATGCTCGACATGTGGCTGCGCACGCCCGGGCTCGTCGGCGACCTGGACGACGACGAGGTCGAGCAGGTCCGCGCCGACGGCGCGCGCGTGCTGCCGACCCTCGTCCCGGCCGCCCACAAGGTCGTCCAGCTGTTCGCCGAGCAGGTCCGGACCCGCGGGTGAGCCACGACGCCGGCGGCGCGTCGAGCCCCGCCGACGCCCGCGACGCCCTCGCCGCGCTCGTCGACCGCGGGGTGCGCTGGCCCGTCGGGCCTGCGCGGCTGCTGCGCGACCCCGCACGGGCGCGCCGCGCGGCGGTGCTCGTGCTGTTCGGCGTCCTCGACCACCTCCCGGCGCACGCCCCCGGCGTCGCCCGCGTGCCGGCGGACCTCGACGTGCTGCTGCAGCGGCGCGCCGCGACGCTCGGGCACCACCCCGGGCAGGTGGCGTTCCCCGGCGGCGGGATCGACCCGCAGGACGCGGGTCCCCGCGAGGCGGCGGTGCGCGAGGCCGTCGAGGAGACCGGGCTCGACCCGGCCGGGGTCGAGGTCCTCGGGACCCTGGCGGACGTGCCGCTGCCCGTGAGCGACAACCTCGTGACACCCGTGCTCGCGTGGTGGGCACGCCCGTCGCGCGTCGCGGCCGTCGACCACGCCGAGGCGGTCGACGTGTTCCGCACACCCGTCGCGGACCTCCTCGACCCGGCGCGGCGGGGCGTGGTCGAGCACGCCGGCGTACGCGGCCGGCTGCGGACCCCCGCGTTCCTCGTCGGCGACGACGTGCTCGTCTGGGGGTTCACCGCGTTCGTGCTCGACGGGATCCTCGACGCGCTCGGCTGGACCGTGCCGTGGGACCGCACGAGGACGTTCGAGCCGTGAGCCACCCGCTCATCGAGGTCGACGTCGACGCCGACCTGGCCCGCGCGCTGCTCGCCGAGCAGCACCCGGACCTCGCCGGCCTCCTGCTGCACGGCCGCGTCAACGGCTGGGACAACATCACCTGGCGGCTGGGCGACGACCTCGCGGTCCGGTTCCCGGTGCGCGCCGTGAGCGCGCCCCTGGTCGAGCGCGAGCACCGTTGGCTCACGACGCTCGCGTCGCGGCTGCCCGTCGGCGTCCCCGTGCCCGTGCGCACGGGCGCTCCGTCGCCCCGCTACCCGTGGGCGTGGACGGTCGTCCCCTGGTACACCGGCGACGTCGTCGCCGCGACACCGGTCGCCGGACGCACGCCGTGGGCGGAGACGTTCGCCGAGGCGCTCGCCGCGTTCCACGAGCCCGCCCCCGCCGACGCTCCGCGCAACCCGTACCGGGGCGTGCCGCTGGCGGACCGCGCGGACGTCGTGGGGCGGCGCCTGGCCGAGGCCCCGGACGTCCCACACCGCGCCGCGCTCCTGGACGCGTGGCGCGACGGGCTCGCCGCGCCCCCGTACGCGGGACCGCCCGTGTGGGTGCACGGCGACCCGCACCCCGGCAACCTGGTGAGCGACGGCGACCGCCTGGTCGCGCTGATCGACTTCGGCGACCTCGGGCACGGCGACCCCGCGAGCGACCTCGCGACGGCGTGGCTGACGTTCGACGCCGCGGGTCGCGAGCGGTTCGTCGCGCGGACCACGGCGCTGCGCGGCTGGGACGACGCGACGTGGCGCCGCGCCCGCGCCTGGGTCGCCGGACTCGTCCCGGTCTTCCTCGCGCACCCGGAGGACTACCCCCTCATGACGCGCGTCGGTCACCACGCCGCGGAGCAGCTGGCACTAGCCCGACCAGCGCCTTCGCGCCGTATACGCGTGTGCATGTGACCCGACGCACATGGACCGTTGGTCCCAGGTGCACGCGGTCGCGGGGGTGAACGATCAGTACAGCGAGCCGGACCGGTTCGCCGGGGCACAAGCCCTGACCGAGGGATCAGACAAGAGGACTTCACGATGTCGACGCCGACCGCTTCCGCCACCAAGCTCCCCCGCCTGCTGGGCCTCATCGTCATCATCTTCGGCGCGATCTTCTTCGTCGCCGGGGCCACGACGTGGACGGCCGTGGCGGTCAACCTCAAGGCCGAGAACATCACGGTCTCCGACGACGCGGCGGCGTTCGCCGGCGGTGCCGTCGACACGCCGTGGGAGGCGTTCGCGCAGGCCGACATCATCAAGGAGCACGCGCTCAAGGCGACCGGCGGCAAGACCTACGCCGAGCTCGACAAGGACGACCCGCTGCGCGCCACGGCGATGAACGGCTCGTTCCTGCGGGCGTCGCTGTTCACCTCGGTCGTCGCCTTCGGCGTGGCCCTGCTGGTCATGGGCCTGGGCGTCGTGCTCGCGGTCGCCGGTGTCGCGATCCGCAAGCTGGCGCCGGCCGACGCGACGGTCGCCACCCCGGAGCTCAGCGCCGCCTGACGCTCCCCCCGCTCCTCGACGAGGGCCCCTCCCGCTGCGGCGGGCAGGGGCCCTCGTCGTGCGTGGCGCTGCGTGCCGCGGCGGTCCGGGGGCGACACTGGGGCATGGCCGACTCCCCCGTCACCGTGCCCACCGACGCCGACCCGGTCGCGTTCGTCGACGCCGTCGCCCACCGCGTCCGCCGCCGCGACGCCCACGCGCTCCTCGAGCTGTACGCGCGGGTCACCGGCGAGCCGCCCGTGATGTGGGGGCCGTCGATCGTCGGGTACGGCAGCTACCACTACCGCTACGCGTCGGGCCGCGAGGGCGACGCGCCCGCCGCCGGGTTCTCGCCGCGCTCGGCCGCCACGACGCTGTACTTCCCGTACGGCTTCGAGGGGTACGACGACGAGCTCGCCGCGCTGGGACCGCACCAGCTCGGGTCGTCGTGCCTCTACGTCAAGGACCTCGAGGCCGTGGACCAGGCGGTGCTGGAGCGGCTGGTCGCACGCGCGTACGCGCAGGTCACGCAGGCGTGAGGCTCACGCCGACGGGTCGGTGACCGCCGCGAGGAACACCGGCCACCCCGTCGTGCCGTCCCGCACGACGAGCAGGAACGGCCGGTCGAACCGCACCTCGAGAGCCGGCGGGGGCGGCCCGCCCGCCTCGGCGCCCAGCTCCGTGACCGCGGCGGCCCGCGTGCCCTCCTCGTCGACCTGCAGCACCGCCTGCTGCGCGGCCTGCGTGATGACGACCTGGCCCTCGACGAGGCCCGTGAGCGCGGTACCCGCGATCCCCAGGTCCGCAAGGAGCGGGAGCAGGTCCGTCTCGCCGACCAGGTCCAGCACGGGCAGCGCCACGACGGCGTGGGCGCCGTCCTGCTCGTCCAGCGCCGCGGACAGCCCGGCGACGAGCGCCGGGTCGGCCTCGGCCGGCGCGCTCGCCGCGGGGTCGCCCTCCGGCGGCAGGAGCAGGTCCGCCGCGAGGTCGTCCGTGTACGGCAGACGCACCGCCGTCCACCCGTCGCGCTGCAGGGTCGGGACGTACTTGTCCCCCTGCATCGTCGGGACCCGGACCTCGCGGCCGTCCGCCGTGCGGAACGGCGCGTCGCCCGTCATGACCTCGTCGAACGGCTGCCGCCACCGCGCGGCGAGCACCACGGCGTCCTGCACGGCGACCTTCAGCGCGTCGGTCGGCTCCAGCGCGCTGCGTTCCACGAGCCCGCCGGTGTGCTCCTGCACCCAGGGGTCGAGCGCGGCGCGCAGCTCCGCGGACCCGAGGTCCGCGACCGCGACACCCGCGTCGTACCCGCGGACCAGCCGGTCGAGGAACGCCTGGCGGGGTGTCGCCCCGTCGTCCAGCACCACGCGCTGCGCCGCGTGCAGCACGGGCTCGGCCGGGAGCTCGTCGTCCTGCACGACTGCCGGGTCGCCGTCGTAGCGCGCGAGCGCGGCACGCAGCGCCGACACGGCCGCCGTGCGCTCGTCGCCCGCCGCACCGAGCGCGGCGTCGAACCCCTGCGCCTCGTCGCCGACGGCGCCCTCGGCCGCCATGGCGAGCGCCCCCACCAGGCTCGCCGGGGACACGACGGCACCGCCGACCTCGTCGTCCTGCCCGGCCCGCAGCGCGCGGAACCCGAGCTCCCACGACGCCGCCACGACGTCGTTCGCCGCGGCGGCCTGCGTCAGCGCGACCGGCGCGTACTCCCCCTCGCCGACCACGACCCGCGCGGGCCCCTCCGCCTGCGCCCCGCACCCCGCGAGCGCCAGCGCCCCGACCACCACGAAACCCCACGACGTCCTCATACCCCCCAGGTGTCGTGGCGACCCTCCTCCTTGCCGCGACGCCCGCGGGACGACGACGAGGCCCGCCCCCGCGGGTGCGGGAGCGGGCCTCGTCGGGTGGTGCGGGGTGCGTCAGGCGACGCCGGCGACCTGGCGCAGCACGTACTGCAGGATGCCGCCGTTGCGGTAGTAGTCCGCCTCGCCGGGGGTGTCGATGCGCACGACCGCGTCGAACTCGACGACGGTGCCGTCCGCCTTCGTCGCGGTGACCTTCACGGTCCGGGGGGTGACGCCCTCGTTGAGCTGCGTCACGCCCTGGATGTCGAAGGTCTCGGTGCCGTCGAGACCGAGCGACTCGGCCGACTCGCCCTCCGGGAACTGCAGCGGCAGGACGCCCATCCCGATGAGGTTCGAGCGGTGGATGCGCTCGAACGACTCGGTGATGACGGCGCGCACGCCCAGCAGGCGGGTGCCCTTCGCGGCCCAGTCGCGCGACGAGCCCGAGCCGTACTCCTTGCCGCCGAGGACGACGAGCGGGACGCCCGCGGCCTGGTACGCGACGGAGGCGTCGTAGATCGTCGTCTGCTCGCCCGTGAGGAGGTTCTTGGTGAAGCCGCCCTCGACGCCCGGCACGAGCTGGTTGCGCAGGCGGATGTTCGCGAACGTGCCGCGGATCATGACCTCGTGGTTCCCGCGGCGCGAGCCGTAGGAGTTGAAGTCACGACGCTCGACGCCGTGCTCGGCGAGGTACAGACCCGCCGGGCTGTCGGGCTTGATCGAGCCCGCGGGGCTGATGTGGTCCGTCGTGACCGAGTCGCCGAGCTTCGCCAGGACGCGCGCGCCGGTGATGTCGGTGACGGGCTCCGGCGTCGCGCCCATGCCCTCGAAGTACGGGGGCTTGCGGACGTAGGTCGACTCCGGGTCCCAGGAGAAGACGTTGCCCTCGGGCGTGTCGAGACCGCGCCAGCGCTCGTCGCCGGCGAACACGTCGGCGTAGTCCTCCTCGAACATCTTGCGGTCGATGGAGGCGTCGATCGTGGCCTGCACCTGCTCCGGCGACGGCCAGATGTCCTTGAGGAAGATCGGCTGCCCGTCCTCGGTCCGGCCCAGCGGGTCGGCGTCGAAGTCGAAGTCCATCGTGCCGGCGAGCGCGTACGCGATGACCAGCGGCGGCGACGCGAGGTAGTTCATCTTCACGTCGGGGTTGATGCGACCCTCGAAGTTGCGGTTGCCGGACAGGACCGCGGCGACGGCGAGGTCGTGCTCCTGCACGGCCGCCGAGACCTTCTCGTCGAGCGGGCCGGAGTTGCCGATGCAGGTCGCGCAGCCGTAGCCGACGAGGTGGAAGCCGAGCTTCTCGAGGTACGGCCACAGGCCGGCCTTCTCGTAGTAGTTCGTGACGACCTGCGAGCCCGGCGCCATCGACGTCTTGACCCACGGCTTGGCCGACAGGCCCTTCTCGACCGCGTTCTTCGCGAGCAGCGCGGCGGCGAGCATGACCGACGGGTTCGAGGTGTTGGTGCACGACGTGATCGACGCGATCGCGACCGCGCCGTGGAACAGCTCGAACGTGCGGCCCTCGGAGTCCGTCACGGAGAACGTGCGGCTCGCCGACGACGAGATCGCGGGCGCGTCGGAGGCCGGGAACGACTCGCGCTCGGCCTCGTCGACCTGGTTGAGCTCGGGGGCGTACGTCGGCAGGTCGCGCTGGAACTGCTCCTTGGCCTTCGACAGCTCGATGCGGTCCTGCGGGCGCTTCGGGCCGGCGATCGACGGGACGACCGTCGACAGGTCGAGCTCGAGGTACTCGGAGTAGACGGGCTCGGTGTAGCCCTCGGCCGTCGGGTCGAGCCACAGGCCCTGCTCCTTGGCGTACGCCTCGACGAGCGCGAGCTGCTCCTCGGAGCGACCGGTGAGGCGCAGGTAGTCGATCGTCACGCCGTCGATCGGGAAGATCGCGACGGTCGAGCCGAACTCGGGGCTCATGTTGCCGATGGTCGCGCGGTTGGCGAGCGGGACGGCCGCGACGCCCTCGCCGTAGAACTCGACGAACTTGCCGACGACGCCGTGCTGGCGCAGCTTCTGCGTGATGGTGAGCACCACGTCGGTGGCGGTCACGCCCGCGGGGATGTTGCCGGTGAGCTTGAAGCCGACGACGCGCGGGATGAGCATCGAGACCGGCTGGCCGAGCATCGCGGCCTCGGCCTCGATGCCGCCGACGCCCCAGCCGAGCACGCCGAGGCCGTTGACCATCGTCGTGTGCGAGTCGGTGCCGACGCAGGTGTCGGGGTACGCCTTGCCGTCACGGACCATGACGCCGCGGGCCAGGTACTCGATGTTGACCTGGTGCACGATGCCGGTGCCCGGCGGGACGACCTTGAAGTCGTCGAACGCGGTCTGGCCCCAGCGCAGGAACTGGTAGCGCTCGCGGTTGCGCTGGTACTCGAGCTCGACGTTGCGCTCGAACGCGTCGGCGCGGCCGGCGACGTCGATCTGGACGGAGTGGTCGATGACCATCTCGGCGGGTGCGAGCGGGTTGATGCGCTCGGGGTCGCCACCGAGCTCGGCGACGGCCTCGCGCATGGTCGCGAGGTCGACGACGCACGGGACACCGGTGAAGTCCTGCATGATCACGCGGGCGGGCGTGAACTGGATCTCGGTGTCGGGCTGCGCGTCGGGGTCCCACGCGGCGAGCGCGTTGATGTGGTCCGCCGTGATGTTCGCGCCGTCCTCCGTGCGCAGCAGGTTCTCGGCGAGGACCTTGAGGCTGAAGGGCAGTCGCTCCAGTCCGGGGACGGCGGACAGGCGGTACACCTCGTACGAGGCGTCACCGACCTGCAGCGTTCCCTTGGATCCGAAGCTGTCGACGGTGCTCACGGGCGGCTCCTTCTGGGGCGAGTCTGCCGGGGGTGGGTGTCCTCCGGGCCGCGGTGGGCGTCCGTGCCGGCCGAGGCCGTGCCGACGCCCGTGTGGCGGCCACATATCTCGACGTCAAGATACATGGTCGGGGGGTCTCGTGCACGTCCGTCCCACGGCGTGCCGTCCGACGTGCCCGGGGCCGGGTCTCCGCGGCGACCCGGCCCCGTCGCGTCGAGGTCGACCCGCACGGCGTGCGGGTCGTGACCTCAGTGCTCGTGCGACTCCGCGGCCTGCGCCGCCTCGGCCGCCTTGCGCTCCGCCTCGACGGCGCGCTGGTGCGCCCGGCGGTCGTACTCGGGCGTGCCCTGCTTGAACAGCTCCTCCGTCGCGACGCGACGCGCCTCGGCCAGCTTGTGGGCCGCGTCCTGCTCGCTCATGCCCCGCTCCTCTCGGCTCGCTCGTTCGGGCGTGCGCCCGGCCGGCTCCGGCCGGGCCCGTCACCACGCTAGGCGCGCGCACGCCCGCGCGCACGTGAGCCACGCACCCGACCGGCACGCACCCGGTCGGGTGGAACCGTGCACCGCGGGAGGAACCCGGGCCCTCGGTGCTGTATGCACGCATACGATGACACGGCCCCCGAGGGCCCCGGCCCGCCCGATCGACCCTGAGGACTCCACCGTGCACCTGCCCGCCACCGCCCCGCCACGACGACGAGGCAGGATCGCCGCCGTCGTCGCCGCCCTGCTCGTCGCGACCCTCGCCCCGGCGCTGCCCGCCCAGGGCGCCGACACCATCAGCATCTCCGGTCGCGTGACCGACGAGGCCCAGCAGCCGATCGCCGGCGTCGTCGTCTCGGTCGTGCCCGACGGCGGCGGTCTCATGCGCTCGACGACGACCGCGAGCGACGGCCGCTTCACGCTCGGCTCCGTGACGCCCGGGCGCGTGGAGCTCTCGGCCGACGACGCCTGGGACGCCGAGGACCTGTGGCGGTACCAGTCGTGGAACGGTACGGCCGGCGTCGAGAGCTGGACGACGTTCGACACGGGCACGAGCGACGTCACCGGCGTGACGTTCCGCCTGCGACCGGCCTCCGGGTTCGTCGGCCGCGCCGTCGACGAGAACGGCGCGCCCCTGCGGAACGTCTCGTGGGACGTCTACGAGCAGCATCCCGACACCGGCGCGTGGCTCGGCCGGCAGTACGGCCCGCTGCTCACCGACGAGGACGGCCGCATGTGGTTCCCGGCCGACCCGGGCACCACGTGGCGCCTGTGCTTCACCGACTCCTGGTACCAGCCGACCGACGAGGGCGGCGGCACGTGGACGCCCGCGACCCGGCACACGGACGGCTGCTGGAACTCGGGCAAGAAGTCCGGCGTCGCGCTCGGCGAGGCGAGCGACATCACGTTCACCGACGTGGGCCAGCGCAAGAGCCTCACGGTGGTCATGCCCACGGCGGGCAAGGCGCTCACGCTGGGCTACCCCGCGGTCGTCGGCGGCACCGACACGGGCAGCACCCTCACGGCCGTCCCCGGCACGTGGGGCCCCGGCACCGTCTCGCTCACCTACCGGTGGTACACGTGGACCGAGACCGAGGGCCGCCGGGCGATCGCCGGCGCGACGGCCAAGACCTTCACGCTCACGAGCGCCCAAGCGGGCAAGCAGGTCGGCGTCGAGGTCACCGGCACGCGCACCGGGTACGCGCCCGCGTCCCGGCTGACCACGCTCGGCACGGCCGGCCGGCCGGCGCCCACGCCCGCCTCGCCGCTGGCCGTCACCGGCACCCCGGCGCCCGGCAGCACGCTGCGGGCCACGCACGGCACGCTCTCCCCCGCCGGCGCCTCCGCGTCGTTCCAGTGGCTCGTCGACGGCGTCCCGGCCGGCTGGGACGAGACGTTCGCGGTGACCACGGCGCACCGCACCCGGACGGTCGAGGTGCGCGCGTGGTTCTCCGGGAACGGCGGCACGCGCCTCGCGCGCGCGACCGTCCGCGTGCCGGGTCTCGCGTTCACCCCGGCGACGCCGACGATCGCGGGCACGACGGTCGTCGGCGAGAAGCTCACCGCGAAGGTCGGCACGTGGCAGCCCACGCCGACCGCCTTCACCTACCAGTGGTACCGCAGCGGCACCGCGATCAGCGGCGCCACGGGCAAGACCTACACGCTCAAGGCCGCCGACCGGGGCAAGAAGATGACCGTCAAGGTCACGGCCACGCGCGCGGGCTACGAGTCGCTGGCGCGCACGTCGGCCGCCACGGGCTACGTCAAGGGCGTCCTCACGCCCGCCACGCCCACGGTCAGCGGGACGGTGAAGGTCGGCAAGACGCTCACCGCCAAGGTCGGCACGTGGAAGCCGTCCGGCGTGACGTTCACCTACCGCTGGTACCGCAACGGCACCGCGATCTCCGGCGCCACGGGCAAGACCTACGTCGTGAAGAAGGCCGACAAGGGCGCGCGCCTGCACGTGCGCGTCACCGGCTCGCTGAACGGCTACGTCACGGTGTCCCGCTCGTCGGCGAAGGCCGCCAAGGTCGTCTGAGCCCCGGCGTGCGGTGTCCCGCCCGGGGCACCGCACGCCGGGGTCGGCGGGAGCGGGCTCAGCGGGCGAAGACCGCGACGGCCTCGACGTGGTGCGTCATCGGGAACAGGTCCAGGCCCGCGACGTCGACGAGCTCGTACCCGGCCGCGCCCAGCAGGGCCACGTCCCGGCCGAGCGCGGCCGGGTCGCACGCGACGTACACCACGCGCTGCGGCCCGAGCGCGGCGACCGCGTCGACCACGGCACGACCCGCGCCCGCGCGCGGCGGGTCGAGCACGACGACGTCCGCGTGCGTGAGCGCGGGCTCGGCGCCGCGACCGCCGACGAGCGTGCGCGCCACGTCGCCGACGTGCAGCGTCACGTGCTCGCGGTCGTGCAGGTTGCGGCGGGCGTCGCGCACCGCGCGCGCGTCGCCCTCGACGGACACGACGGCGCCCTGCGGCCCGACGGCGTCCGCGAGCGGCGCCGTGAACAGGCCGGCGCCCGCGTACAGGTCCGCGACGGTCGCGCCCGCGACGTCGCCCACGCCCCGCAGCACGGCGTCCACGAGCACCGCCGGCGCCGCGCGGTGCACCTGCCAGAACCCGGCGGCGGCGACCCGGTACTCACGGCGGGTGCCGCCGACCTCCACGACCTCCCGCACCGACGTGCGTGCGTTCGGCCGCGTGTCGGGGCGACGCCGGCCCAGGTCGTACGGCGTGCCGTCGACGAGGACGATCGGGCGGTCCCCGCCCACGGGTGCGACCGCCTCGACGCGCACCCCGGCTGGCCAGCGGCGCGCGAACAGGTCGAGCTCGGCGACCTGCTCGACCGCGAGCGGCATGTCCTCGAGCGGGACCACGTCGTGCGAGCGGTACCGCCGCATCCCGGCCCGTCCCTCGGCGTCGGTCACCAGGTCGATGCGCGTGCGCCACGCGAGCCCGCCGCGCTCGTCGTCGCCCGGCGCGGCGTGCACCTCGACGTCGCGCTCCACGTGGCCGAGCCGCTGGAGCTGCTCGCGCAGCACGCCCGCCTTCCACGCGCGCTGCGCCGGCAGCGCGACGTGCGCGAGCTCGCCGCCGCCCACGCCGTCCGGCCCGGCCGCGGGCCACGCGCTCGGCACGCGGTCCGGCGACGCCTTGAGCACCTCGACGGCGTCGGCGCGCCAGAACCGCGCGTCCGGGTCGGCGTCGGTGAGGCGCACCCGCACCCGCTCCCCCGGCAGCGTGTGCCGGACGAACACGACCCGGCCCTCGTGGCGTGCGACGCAGTGGCCGCCGTGCGCGACCCGCCCGATCTCGAGCTCGATGACGGTCTCCTTCTGCTCCGCGGCGCGCTCGCGCGCCCCGCCCGGTCGGTCAGTCACGCGGCGCCGTCCGGCGCACGTGGTCCTCGAGGCCCGTCTGGCCCTCGGAGGACGCGAGCTGCCACGGCACCGACGCGACGACCACGCCGGGGGTGAACAGCAGGCGGCCCTTGAGCCGCAGCGCGCTCTGGTTGTGCAGGAGCTGCTCCCACCAGTGGCCCACGACGTACTCGGGGATGTAGACGACGACGATGTCACGCGGGCTGTTGCGCCGGATCGAGCGCACGTACTGCAGCACGGGTCGCGTGATCTCGCGGAACGGCGAGTCGAGCACGCGCAGCGGCACCGGCAGGTCCAGCGCGTCCCACTGCGCGCGCAGCCGCGCGACGTCGTCCTCGTCGACGCCGACCGTCACCGCCTCGAGCACCTGCGGCCGCGAGGCCCGCGCGTACGCGACCGCCCGCATCGTCGGCCGGTGCACGTGCGAGACGAGCACGATCGCGTGCACCCGGCTCGGCAGGGCGCGCGCGGCCGACGCGTCCTCCCCCAGCGCCAGCTCGCGTCGCACGGCGGCGTAGTGCTCGTGGATCGCCTGCATGAGCACGTACACGACGACCATCGCGAGGACCGCGATCCAGGCCCCGTGCGTGAGCTTCGTGACGAGCACGACGACGAGCACCGTCGCCGTCATGACGAGCCCGGTGGCGTTGATCGCGCGCGACCGCTTCATCCGCGTGCGCGCGGCCGGGTCGGGCTCGGTGCGCAGCGCGCGGCCCCAGTGCCGCACCATGCCGAGCTGGCTGAGCGTGAACGAGACGAACACGCCCACGATGTACAGCTGGATGAGCCGGGTGACCTGCGCGTCGAACGCCCAGATGAGGCCGATCGCGACGACCGCGAGCGTGATGATGCCGTTGGAGAACGCGAGCCGGTCCCCGCGGGTGTGGAGCTGGCGGGGCAGGTAGCCGTCGCGCGCCAGGATCGAGCCGAGCACCGGGAAGCCGTTGAACGCGGTGTTCGCGGCGAGCACGAGGATCAGGCCGGTGACGATCGCGACGACCGCGACGAGCACGGGCGCGCCCTCGAAGACGGCGGACGCGAGCTGCGCGATCACGGGGTGCTGCTCGTAGTCCGGCCCCACCGCCACGCCGTCGCGCAGGAGCTGCTCGTGCGGGCGGTCCGTGAACCGCACGCCCGTCGCCTGCGCCAGCATGAGGATCGACATGATCATGACGACCGAGATCGTCCCCAGCAGCGCGAGCGTCGTCGCCGCGTTGCGGGACTTGGGCTTGCGGAACGCCGGCACGCCGTTGCTGATCGCCTCGACGCCCGTGAGCGCGGCGCAGCCCGACGCGAACGACCGCAGGACGAGGAAGAACCCGGCCAGGCCGACGAGGCCGTTGTCGAGCCCGGCCTCCGGGGCGACCTCCAGGCCCGCGCTCTCGGCCATCGGCAGGTTCCCGAGCGCGTACCGCACCGAGCCGATGACGGCGATGAGCCCGATCGCGAGCATGAACAGGTAGACGGGCAGCGCGAGCGCCCGCCCCGACTCCCGCACGCCGCGCAGGTTGGCGAGCGTCAGCAGCACGACGAGCCCGACCGCGACCTGCACCTCGTGCCCCTTGAGCGCGGGGAACGCGGCCGCCGTGTACTGCGCGCCCGAGGAGATCGACACGGCGACGGTGAGGACGTAGTCGACGAGCAGCGCGCTCGCGACCGTGACGCCCGCACGCGGCCCGAGGTTCACGGTCGCGACCTCGTAGTCGCCCCCGCCGGAGGGGTACGCGTGGACGTTCTGCCGGTAGCTCGCGACCACCGTGAGCATGACGAGCGCGACGGCCAGCCCCACCCAGGGGGACACGACGAGCGCGGACACGCCCGCGAGCGAGAGCGTCAGGAGGATCTCGTCGGGCGCGTACGCGACGGACGACAGCGCGTCGGACGCGAACACCGGCAGGGCGATCCGCTTCGGCAGGAGCGTGCGGCCGAGACGGTCGCTGCGGACCGGGCGTCCCAGCAGCAGTCTCTTGGCGGCATCCGCGAGGTCCGACACGAGGCACCATCGTAGGCGCCCGCCCCCGCGGGCGTGCGTCGAGCGCGGGACGGGGACCCCGGCGCCTCACCACGGGTGTCCGCCGAGGTCGTCGGCGGGGCGCGGGCCGCTGCGGGGGTATACCGTGACGCGCTGTGCACTTCGTCATCATGGGATGCGGCCGGGTGGGCGCGAGCCTCGCGCTGACGCTCGAGGAGCACGGCCACTCCGTCGCCGTGATCGACCAGAACCCCGAGGCGTTCCGCCGCCTCCCCGGGGCCTTCGCGGGCCACAAGGTCACGGGCCTCGGGTTCGACCGCGACACGCTCGTCAAGGCGGGCATCGACGACGCGTACGGCTTCGCGGCCGTCGCCGACGGCGACAACTCGAACATCCTCGCGGCGCGCGTCGCGCGCGAGACCTACGGGATCGAGAACGTGGTGGCGCGCATCTACGACCCGCACCGCGCGGAGATCTACCAGCGCCTCGGCATCCCGACCGTCGCGACCGTGCGCTGGACCGCGCACCAGGTGCTGCGCCGGCTGCTGCCGCTCGGCGCGACGGACGAGTTCCGCGACTCCTCGGGCACGCTCACGCTCGCCCAGGTCGACGTGCACACCGGCTGGGTGGGCCTGCCGCTCACGCAGCTCGAGTCCGCCGCGGGCGTGCGCGTCGCGTACCTGACCCGGTACGGCGACGGGGTCCTGCCCGACGCCGCGACGGTCCTGCAGGAGAACGACGTGGTGCACGTGATGGCGCGGGTCGACGAGCTGCCGCGCGTCGAGCGGGTGCTGACCGCGCAGCCGGAGGTGACGGAGTGAGGGTCGTGATCGCCGGCGCCGGGTCGGTGGGCCGGTCCATCGCGCGCGAGCTGCTCGCGCACGAGCACGAGGTGACGCTGATCGACCGTCAGCCGACCGCCATGCGCGTGGCCCAGGTCGCCGAGGCGGACTGGCTGCTCGCCGACGCGTGCGAGCTGCCGACGCTGCGCGAGGCGCGCGCCGAGGAGTGCGACGTCATGGTCGCCGCGACGGGCGACGACAAGGCGAACCTCGTGATCTCGCTGCTCGCGAAGACCGAGTTCGGCGTGCCGCGCACCGTCGCGCGCGTCAACAACCCGAAGAACGAGTGGATGTTCGACGAGGCGTGGGGCGTCGACGTGGCGGTGTCGACGCCGCGCATCATGACGGCGATGGTCGAGGAGGCCGTCGCGGTCGGCGACCTGGTGCGCATCTTCACGTTCCACCAGTCCGGCGCGGACATCCTCGAGATCACGCTGCCGCCGGACGCACCGCTCGTCGGCGTGCGCGTCGGTCAGGTCGCGTGGCCCACGGAGATCGTGCTCGCGTGCATCGTGCGCGACGGGCGGCCGATCGCCCCCAGCGTCGACGACACGCTCGAGGCGCGTGACGAGCTGCTGTTCGTCACGAGCCGGGAGGCCGACGAGGGCGCGCTCGAGGCGCTGCTCAGGGGGACGGCTCCGACGACGCCTGCTCCTGGGCCTGAGCCCGTTCCTGCGCCTCCCGCTGCGCCCGCCGGGCCGGACGCACCAGCACCCAGCTGACCCACAGCACGAGCGCCGTCAGGGGCACGCCCATCGCGAGCTTCGCGGTGCCGAGCCACGCGACGTCGTCGTTGAGGTACAGCGGCACCTGCACGGCCAGCCGCAGCGCGAACATCGCCACCCACGGCAGCGTGGCCCGGGTGTACACGCGCCGCAGCGCGCGGTCGTCGTGCCACGCCACCGCGTGGCGCCAGGGCCCGCCCGTGAGCGGGCCGTCGTGCGCGAACAGCCCCAGGACGAGGCCGACGAGCGGCCAGCCCACGAGCACCGTGGCGAGGGTCCCGACGAAGTACGCGGCGTTCACCCACAGGCCGTACGCGAAGTAGTCGCTCGCGTCGCCCGTGCGCCACGCCCACACGACGCCGATGCCGACGCCGATGACGCCGGACAGCGCCTGCGTCACGGGCGTGCGCTGGACGAGGCGGGCGACGACCGCGCCGAGCGCGGCCCCGGCGGCCGCGACGAGCGCGGGCGTCAGCCGCTGACCCGCCACGAGGTACACGACGACGAACAGCAGGCCGGGCGCGACCGACTCGACGACGCCCCGGACGCCGCCGACGGCGTCGGACGCCGAGAACGTCTCCCCCGTCAGCGCGCGCATGCCGCGGGCGCCGCCCTCCTCGGGCGGCACGACGTCGTCGACCGCCTCGAGCGGCGTGGCCGCCTGAGCCGGGTCCTCGTGCGCGGCCGGGGGCCGCTGGTCCGCCGCGCTCACTCGCCGTGCCGGGGTCGCAGCTCGTACCGGGGGTTGAAGATCGTGCGGCGCCCGTCGACGAGGCACAGCATGCCCTCGGCGGTGAGGCGGCGCCCCGGCCCGACGCCGGCGATCTGCCGGCGGCCGAGCCACACGAGCGACAGCGAGCCCGAGCCGTCGTAGAGCTCGGCCTCGAGCGCGGGCACGCCCTCGCGCGGGCGGAACGTCACGGAGCGCAGCACGCCGCTGACCTTGGCGCGCCGCCGCAGCGGGGCGCCGGCGACCGCGGTGCAGCCCGCGGCCCGGCCCGCCTCGGCGCGCTCCTCGGCGGCCTCGACCTCGGCCTGCGAGGCCGACAGCGAGTGCAGCAGCTCCTTGAGCGTCATCGGGTCTCCGTGATCTCCGGTCCCCGCGTGAGCGGGTCGAAGTCGGGCGCCTGGGCCGCGGGCGCCTCGACGGGCGGGCCCTGGCGGTTCGGCAGCGTGAGCGTCAGCAGGTCGCGGGGCGGGCGCGCCTCGGTCCCGCGGACCACGACGACCTCGCCGAAGACCCGCTCGAGCACCTGGGCGGCGTCCGGCTCGACCGCGGCACGCCCCGTGATGACGCCGCGCAGGAACCAGCGCGGACCGTCGAAGCCCAGGAACCGGGCCGGACGGTGCGCGGTGCGCCCCTCGGGCGTGCGGGCGGGCAGCCGCGCGAGCAGCTCGCGCCCGAACGGCCCGGGCAGGTCGTCGGCCGCGCCACCCTGCTGCACGACCGACTGCTGGATCTCGTGCCGGATCTCGTCCCAGATCCCTTCGCTGCGGGGCGCCGCGTACGCCTGGAGCTGCAGCGTGGAGCCGTCGACCGAGACGGCCGCGGCGGAGACCGCGTTGGTCGTCTTGTCGACCTCCATGCGCAGCTCCATGCCCGGCACGCCGGGGATGCGCAGCGCGCCGAGGTCGAGTCGCGGCAGCGGGGTCGCGTCGTCGCCCGCGTCCCACGGGCCGCGCGCGGGGCGCTCCTGCGCGTCGCCCGGGGCCGCCTGGGCGTCGTCGCCCGTCCCCTGGTCGACCTGCTGCTCGACCTGCTCCTCGACGGCGGCCTGGGCCTCGTCGCCGTCCTTGGGACGGCGCCGGAAAATCGCCACGTGTCACTCCTCCTCGAGCGCGCTCACGCCCGTCGCTCGCCCGCGCCCCACGGCGGCGGGCAGCCTGCACTGGTGCTCCTGCCTCGACAGTAGCCCGCGCGGCCTGATGAACCTAGCCGCGTCCAGGGCTCCCCGTCAGGCCTGCGGCGCCGCCTGCGCCGCGCCCGCCTCGGCGGGCTGCGCGGCCGCCTTCCAGCCGCCGCTCGAGCCGAACCCGCCCTCGCCGCGGTGCGAGCCCGGCAGGCGCTCGACCTCGACGAACCGCACGCGCTCGACCTTCTGCACGACGAGCTGCGCGACCCGGTCCCCACGGTGCAGCTCGACCGCGTGCTCGACGTCCGTGTTGAGCAGCGTCACCGCGATCTCGCCGCGGTAGCCCGCGTCGACCGTGCCGGGCGCGTTGACGATCGTCAGGCCGTGGCGCGCCGCGAGCCCCGAGCGGGGGTGCACGAACGCCGCGTACCCGTCGGGCAGGGCGATCGCCGTCCCGGTCGGCACGGTGACCCGCCCCTGGGGCGGGATCACGACGTCGACGCGCGTCACGAGGTCGGCACCCGCGTCGCCGGGGTGGGCGTACGACGGGACGGGCAGGTCGGGGTCGAGGCGCTGCAGCAGCACCTCGAGCTCGGGGTGGGTCGTCACGGCGCCGACCCTACCGGCCCCACCCGGGCGCGGGCGCCGTCGGGCAGGGGCCCGTCGTCTGGGATGCTGGGTCCATGCCCGCGAACCCCGACCCCGCGCACCCGACCCGACCCGCAGGCACGGACCAGGTCCACGACGAGGCGCTCGGCCTCGCGCCGCTCGGCTGGCTCGCGGTCGCGGGGCTCGTGCTCACGGTGTGGATCGCGTTCCTGCCCGTGGACCTGGTGCTCGCGACGGCCGTCGCGCTCGTCGTCGCCGCCGTCGCGGTCGTGCTCGTCGTGCGCTGGACGCCGCGCGTGCGCGTGGCCGGTGGTGAGCTGCACGCGGGTCGCGCGCACATCCCGGTCGAGCTGCTGGCGGACCCCGTCGTCCTCACCGGCCCCGCGCTGCGCGAGGCGCTGGGCCCGGGTCTCGACGCCCGCGCCTACGTCTGCCTGCGCGGCTGGATCCGCTCGGCGGTCCGGGTCGAGGTCACGGACCCGCAGGACCCGACGCCGTACTGGGTGGTCTCGACCCGTCGGCCCGAGTCGCTCGTCGCGGCGCTGCGCCGGCGCTGACACCGCACGCGCGCCGCGCACGGGTCCGGGCACGACGAAGGCCGGCCCGTGCGGGGGGCCGGCCTTCGTGCGGAGCGCCTGCGGTCAGGCAGCGCACTCCGAGCAGATCTGCTGGCCGTCGCGCTCGTACGCGAGCTGGCTGCGGTGGTGGACGAGGAAGCAGCTCGAGCAGGTGAACTCGTCCGCCTGCCGCGGCAGGACACGGACGGAGAGCTCCTCGCCGGACAGGTCGGCGCCGGGAAGCTCGAAGCCTTCAGCGGCCTCCGTCTCGTCCTCGTCGACCACGCCCGAGTTCTTGTCCGCACGTCGCGCCTGAAGCTCCTGCAGCGAGTCCTCGCTGAGGTCCTCCTCGGTCTTGCGCGGGGCGTCGTAGTCGGTAGCCATGTGGGGCGTCACACTCCGATTTGGTGTTGCAGGCTGATGAGTACGCGTGATCAATGCATGACTGGAGATGTTTGTTCCCGCGCGCAGGGGATTGTGCACCACTTCCGGCCCGCGTGCGAGCACAACCGCGCGTCAAGGATCACTCGCACGGGTGATACCGCTCACGCCGTCGTGTCGGCACCCTTCGCCTCGAGGAACGCTACCAGCGCCTCCACGGCCCCGCGCGGCCCTGCCACGGTCATCTCCTGGTCCGCCGGACGCCCGTGCAGACCGGTCACGACGGCCCCCGCCTCCTGCGCGACCAGCGCCGCCGCCGCCATGTCCCACGGCTGCAGCCCGCGCTCGTAGTAGAGGTCGAGCGACCCGGCCGCGACGGCGCACAGGTCGAGCGCCGCGGACCCGAGGCGGCGGATGTCCCGCACGAGCGGCAGCAGCTCGGCGACGATCGCGGCCTGTGCCCGCCTCCGCTCCACGAGGTACCCGAACCCGGTGCCCACGAGGCTCCGCTCGAGCGGCTTCGGCTCGTTCGCGCGCAGCGGCACGCCGTCGAGCGTGGCGCCCAGCCCCCGGCCCGCCAGGAAGGTGCGGCCCTCCACGGGAGCGTGGACCGCGCCCGCGAGCGCCGTCCACGTCCGCGGCGTCGGCGCGACGTCGAGCGGCGCGCCCGGCTCGCCGACGACCGCGGCGACGGACACGGACCACGACGACAGCCCGTACAGGTAGTTCACGGTCCCGTCGATCGGGTCCACGACCCACGTGACGCCGCTCGTGCCGGGCACGTACCCCTGCTCCTCGCCGAGGATCCCGTCGTGCGGGCGCAGCTGCGCGATCCGCTCCCGCAGCAGCGCCTCGGAGGCCAGGTCCATGGCCGTGACCACGTCGACCGGGCTGGACTTGGTCGCGTGCACCTGGACGGTGTCCGGCCGGCCGTCGTGCACGAGCCGCCCGGCCTCGCGCGCGAGCGTGGCGGCGGTCTCGACGAGGGCGGGGACGTCGTGGGCTGCGGGTGTCGTCATGGCGACCATCCTGCCCGGCCGCCGGGCCTGCCCCGCCACGGCCCGGGCGCGTGCAGCTTGAACCGCAGCGACAGCACGCGCAGCGCGAACACCCCGACGACCACGCACGACAGCGCCACGGGCGAGCCCCACCCGGCGAGCCAGAGGCCGGTCGTGACGCCCGCGCCGAGGAGCGCGGGGATCGCGTAGAGCTGCCGGTCGTGCAGGACGACCGGCACCTCGCCCGACAGCAGGTCGCGCAGCACTCCCCCGCCGGCGCCGGTCATGACGCCGACGATGACCGCGGCGACCGCCGTCGTCCCGTACTCCAGGCCCTTGACGGTCCCGACGACGGTGAACACCGCGAGGGCGCCCGCGTCCAGCACGACGATGAACCGGCGGGCGCGCTGCAGGCGCGGGTGGAAGAAGTACATGAGGAACGCGCCGACGACGGCGGTGGTGATGAGGCGCCAGTCGGAGATGCCGACGGGCGGCACCGCCCCGATGAGCGCGTCGCGCAGCAGGCCGCCGCCGAGTCCCGCGGCCCAGCCGAGCACGACGATGCCGAACACGTCGAACTGCTTGCGGACGGCGGCGAGCGCGCCGGACATCGCCCCGACGAGGACGCCGACGATCTCGAGGACGGGACCGAACGGGATGTCGTCCACCACGAGGGCATGATGTCAGCAGAGGGTCGCCGGGCGCGCCTCACGCGGGCTCCCGGCGCTCCAGGGGGCTTGGCGCGCGGTCGGGACGGTGTGACGATCACGACGAGAGGCGGCACACCGGGCACGCCTCCGCCGTGCGACCCCCGGAAGGTGGCACCCTCGACCGTGACGCAGTAGGAGGACGCATGGACGAGCTCGAGCTGGTGGGCCTGCACGACGACGGCGAGCACCTGGTGCTCGCGCGCGCGGACGGCCAGCGCTTCCGCGTCCGCATCGACGAGCCGCTGCGCGCCGCGGTCCGCCGGGACCGGCCCCAGCTCGAGCAGCTGCGCGCCGAGGGTGCGGGCACCCTGAGCCCGCGCGAGATCCAGGCGCGCATCCGCGCGGGCGCGACCACGCAGGAGGTCGCGGACGCGTCCGGGCTGCCGGTGGCGCACGTGCGCCGGTACGAGGGTCCGGTCATCGCGGAGCGCGAGTACGTCGCCGAGCAGGCGCGTGCCACGCGCGTCGGCCGCGACCACGACGCCCCCGTGCTGGGCGACCTGGTGACCGACCGGCTCGCCGCCCGCGGTGTCGACCTGGCCTCGCTGTCCTGGGACGCCGCGCGCGAGCCGCACGGCCCCTGGTACGTCCTGGCCCGTTTCCGCGTCGACGACTCGCCGCGTGAGGCGCGCTGGGCGTTCGACCCGGCTGCGCGCACGCTCGTCGCCGACGAGGACGAGGCCCGCTGGCTGTCCGAGACCGAGCTGCCCGACGAGCCCGTCGCGCGCCGTCACCTGTCGGCCGTGCGGGACGTGGTGTTCGACTTCGACGCGGTGGGCACGGCGCCCCTGGACGACGACACGCACGAGCAGCCCACGGTCGAGGACCAGCGCACGCACGCGCTGCTGGACGACCTGCAGGCGCGGCGCGGGGTGCGCCAGGGCGTGGCCGAGCGCGAGGAGGACGACGAGGACGGCGCGTTCGAGGGCTTCGGCCCCCAGCACGCGTTCGACTTCTCGCGCATCGACGACGTGCCGGGTGCGCACCCGGCGGACGCCGACCCGCAGCGCGAGGCGGTGGTGATCCCGGCCCGCCGACCGGCGGCGGCCGACGAGAACCCGGCGCCGGAGAAGCCCGCCGAGGCGGACGAGCCCGCGGCGCCGGCTCCCGAGCCCGCGGCCGAGGAGCGCCCGAAGGGCCGCAAGGGCCGCGCGAAGGTGCCGAGCTGGGACGAGATCGTCTTCGGGGCCCGTCCCGAGTGAGGGCCCGCCTGGGGTGAGGCCGCGCCGCTCCCGCGGGGCGGCGTACGTGCGCTCGTCGCGCGGGCTCAGACGTCGAGCGTCGGCTGCTCCGCCCGGACGGGTGCGGGCGGCGTGGCGCCGTCCGCCGCGAGCGCGCGCGACACCGCGGCGGTCATCCGCCGCATGTGGTGACGGCGGCACAGCACCTCGTACTGCACCTCGCCGTGGTGCGGGTCGGACGCGCCGGCGACGTCGCCGACGACGACCTGCTCACCCTCCACGACCATGACACCGTCGACGGTGCGCGCGTTGTGCGTGGCGCGCGCACCGCACCAGCACAGGGCGCGCACCTGCAGGATCTCGACGCGGTCCGCGAGCTCGACGAGGCGCTGCGACCCCGGGAAGAGGCGAGCGCGGAAGTCGGACGAGATCCCGAACGCGTACGCGTCCACGCCGAGCTCGTCGACGACGCGCGCGAGCTGCTCGACCTGGGCGGCGGTGTAGAACTGCGCCTCGTCCCCGATGACGTAGTCGACGGGCCGCCCCTGGGTGCGCCGCCCCAGCACCTCGGCCCAGAAGTCCGTGTCGTCGCGCACCTCGTAGGCGCGCTTCGTCAGGCCCAGGCGCGAGGAGATCGTCGCCGCCCCCGCGCGGTCGTGCCGCGTGAACAGCAGCCCGTCGCGCCCGCGCGCGGCGTGGTTGTGGTGCATCTGGAGCGCGAGCGTCGACTTCCCGCAGTCCATCGTGCCCGAGAAGAACACGAGCTCGGCCACCGGTTACGCCCACCCCTCGTGGAAGTCCACCCCTCGTGGAAGTCGGGGACGCGCGTCGCGCGTCCGTCGTGCGGGGCACATCCTCCCAGACGGCGGCCCGGGACCCCGCCGGCTCGCGGCGCGACGCTCACGCGACGACCACGCACGGCACGAGCATCTCGTGGGGCGTGAGCGAGCCGTGCACGCCGACCATCTCGAGCGACGAGGCCGTCTGCGTGCGCGTGTCCACGACGGTGGCGGCGCCCGTCATCGCGACCATGAGGTCCCCGACGACGGGCCGGACCCGGTCCGCCACGGGCCCGAGCAGGCCCGCGTCGACCACCTCGTCGCGGGTGAGGACCGCCGCGGCGTCCCCGAGCACGTCCTGCCAGGTCGCGCGCACGCGCTCGGCGTCCGCGCCGGGCGCGAGGTGCACGTGGCTCGCGCGCGGCTCCCCCGCGACGAGCGCGACGCCCGCCGACAGGCGCGGGTCCGTCGCGACGTCCCAGCGGACCGCCGGGTCCACGTCGACCATCCCGTGGTCGGCGGTCACGACGAGCACCGCGCCGCGCGGCAGCGACCGGGCGAGCCGCGCGATCTCCGCGTCGGCGTCCGCGAGCGCGTCGCCCCAGGCGCGCGAGCCGACGCCCTCGTGGTGCCCGACCTTGTCGACGTCCCCCCAGTACAGGTACGTCAGGCCGGGCGCGCGCAGCGCGGCAAGGGCCGCGTCGACGCGCTCGTCGAGCCGCTCGGCCGCCACGTAGCGCGCGCCGCGCAGGGCCGCGCGCGTGAGGCCGGAGCCCGCGAACCGCGCCGGGCCGACGCTGGTCACGGCGACGCCCGCACCCGCGAGCAGCTCGAGCGTGCTCGCGTGCGGCTGGTACCGCTCGGGCTCGGGGGCGTCGCTCCACTGCACGAGGTTCGCGAGCGCGCCCGTGCCCGGGATCCGGACGGTGTAGCCGAGCATCCCCGTCCCGCCGGGCGCCACGCCCGTGCCGAACGTGCCGAGCGCCGTCGCGGTGGTCGAGGGGAACGTGCTCGTCACGGGGTCGCAGCCCGCGGACGCGCGCCGCAGGAACGGGGCGTGCCCGCTGCGCTCGCCGAGGTTGAGGTGGCCGAGCCCGTCGACGAGCACGACGCACACGCGCGGCGCGGCCGGCACCCCGACGCGGTCCTGCGAGGTGCGCCAGGCGGCCGCGACGCCGTCGAGGTCCGCCGCGCCCGCCGGCGCCACGCCCGTGAGCACCGCGCCGGCCGCGCCGGTCAGGACGTCGCCGAGGCCCGGCCCGCCCCCGGGCAGGACGAAGCCGTGCCGGGCCGCGGCCCGCGCGACGGGCGCGTCGTCCCCCACGTGGGTCACCACGTCAGCGCCGCGCGCTCGCCGCGGACAGGGCCCGCGCGAACTCGGTCGCGGCGCGCACGGAGTCCGCGCCCTCGGCCGCCGCGCTGACCCGCACCACCACGTCGTCGGGCGAGAGCGTGCCGGTGTAGCCGTGGTCCGCGTCGCACGACGGGTCGCCGCAGCTCGCGGGCTCCAGGTCGACGCGCGACACCGCGCCCCAGCCGATCGCGAGCGTCAGCTCGAGCGTGGGCTTGCCGGGCGTGTGGCGCTCGGGGCGCTCGACGACGTGCGTGAGCACCACGGAGCGCAGCTCGTCCAGCGGGACGGACTCCGTGGTGGCCGACGCCGCCGACGACGGGTGCTCGGAGTCCGCGGGGTGGTCGTCGACGTGTGCGCACACGAGCCGGGTGGGCGTGAGCACGAGCACGGTGACGTGGCGGCGGACCTCCGCCGCGTCGAACGTGGTCTCCGGGTGGACGAGGTGCGCCGTGACCGGCTCGTCGCCGAGGGCGACGTCGAGCACGTCGGCGACGAGCTCCGGGTAGTACCCGGCGCGGTACAGGTCCTCGTGGAGGGAGCGAGAAGCTGCGGGCATCTGCACATCCTCGCACCGCCGGGCCGCCTGTCCCCAGCCCGCGTGACGTGGGTGTGGACACACGGGCGTCAGGCGCGCTGCAGCCGCCGGGTCGCGTCCGCGCGGTCGGCGCGCGCCAGCGTGGCCCGCGCGGCGAGGGCGACCGCGCCGCGCTCCGCCACCACGACGGGGTTGAGCTCGAGGCCGCGGATCTCCGGCAGCGCGTCGGACAGCACCGCCACGCGCGCGACGACGTCCTCGAGCGCGGCGACGTCGAGCGCCGGCAGCCCGCGGTACCCGAACAGCCGGGGCGCGGCGCGCGGCGCGCGCACGAGGTCGGCGACGTCGACGTCGGTCAGCGGCGGGATCCCGTACGACACGTCGCCGAGCAGGTCCGAGGCGTCACCCGACATCCCGAGGCTGAGCACGGGCCCGTACAGCGGGTCCTCGACGGTGCGCAGCACCACCGACGTGCCGCGCGGCGCCATCGCCTGGACCTCCAGGGGCGCGGCGTCGGGCTCCGGCCGGTGCTGCGCGGCGAGCGCGAGCACCTCCGCGACGTCGGCCCGCAGCTCGGCGTCGTCGGCGACGTCGAGGCGGATCCCGCCGAGGTCCGCGCGGTGCCGCAGCGCGGGCGCGGTCGTCTTGAGCGCGACCGGGTAGCCGATCGCACGCGCGGCCGCCACGGCCTCGTCGGCGTCGTGCACCGGCGTCGAGGGCAGCACGTGCACCCCGACGGTCGCGAGGAGCTGCGCGGTCTGCGCGGCGGTCAGCGCGACCTCGTCGTGCCCCGCGAGCCACGTGCGCACGAGGCGTCCCGCGGCCCGCAGGTCCGCGCCCTCGGGGTGCAGCGGCCGCCCGAGGTCGCGTGAGCGCCACGCCGCGTACCGGGCGGCGTGCCCGAGGGCCAGGGCGGCGTCCTCGGGCGTCGCGTAAGCGGGGACGGTGCGCTCGACGCCGTCCGCGTCGGTCGCGGTGAGCTCGGGGGTGACGCCGTGCAGGCCGAGCATGCACGCGACGACGGTCTTGCCGCCGGCGGCCGCGACGCGCGCGACCGTGCGCGCGAACGCGAGGTCCGGCCCGCCGACGAGCGGGATCCGCACGACGATCACGACGTCGACGTCGTCGGCCTCGACCGCGGCGCGCACCCGGGCCTCGGCGACCTCGTCCGTCGCGTCCTCGGGCAGCACCTGCGCGCCCGCGACGACGAGCCCCGCAGCCGAGGCCGCCTCGGCGACGAGCGCCGCGACCGACGACGAGCTCGACACGACCGCGACACGACGCCCGGCCGGCAGCGGCTGCAGCGCGAGGACCTGCGCGACGTCGAGGAGCTGGTGGGTGTTCTCGACCCGGATCACCCCCGACTGCCGCATGAGCTCGTCGACCACACGGGCGGGCGCCTGCGTCGCGCGCACGGCGTGCCCGGGCGGCACGACGTGCCCCGAACGGCCGGCCGTCAGCACCACCACGGGCTTCACGAGCGCGAGCCGCCGCGCGACGCGCGAGAACTTGCGCGGGTTGCCGATCGACTCCAGGTGCAGCGCGACGACGTCCGTGCCCTCGTCGTCGGCCCAGAACTGCATGAGGTCGTTGCCGGAGACGTCCGCGCGGTGCCCCGCCGAGACGAACTCGGCCAGGCCGAGGCCGCGGCGCCGCACGGCGGACAGCAGCGGGACCGCGAGCGCCGCGGACTGGCTGAACAGGCCCAGCCGGCCGGGTCGAGGGAGCCCGACGGCGAGCGAGGCGTTGAGCGCGCCGTCCTCCCCCAGCGACACCACCCCGTACGAGCCGGGGCCGATGACGCGCATCCCCGCGCCGTGCGCCGCGGCGAGCACCTCGCGCTGCAGCGCCAGCCCCTCGGGGCCCGTCTCGGCGAACCCCGTGCTGGTGAGGACCACGGCCCGGGCGCCGGTCTGCGCGACCGCGCGCACCGCCGCCGGCGCGCACTCCGCCGGCACCGCGAGGACCGCGAGGTCGACGGGCCGCGTCACGTGGGCGAACGCGGCCGCGAACGCCGCGGCCCGGGTGGCGGGGTCGAGCGGGTGGGTACCGCCGTCGCCCGCGTCGGACGGGAGCGGGTCGGTGCCGACGGACTGGACCCGCACGTTCGGGTCCGCGAGCGCGACGTGCGCGGCGACCGCGCGCGCGATCCCGAGGTGCAGCGGCCGCGGCTCGGTCGCGCCCGGCAGCACGGGCCCGACGACGAGCACGGAGCGCGCGGAGAGCACCGCGCGCATCGAGCGCGCCTCCGCGCGGTGCTCCCGGTCGGCCATGACCGCGAGCGAGCGGTCCGTAGGGTCGATGTCGAACCGCAGCGCGACGACGCCGTCCTCCGCGCGCTGACGCACCTCGTAGCCGGCGTCGCGGAACACCGCGAGCATCCGGCCGTTCTGCGGCAGCACCTCCGCGACGAACCGGCGCACGCCGCGCTCGCGCGCCGCGGCCGCCAGGTGCTCCAGCAGCACGGAGCCCACGCCCCGGCCCTGGTGGGAGTCCGCGACGTTGAACGCGACCTCCGCCTCCTCGTCGTCGACCCGGTCGTAGCGGGCCACGCCGATGATCCGGTACCCGGGCGCGGCCTCGTCGTCGACCGTCGCGACGAGCGCGACCCGCGCGTCGTGGTCCACGTTGACGAGCCGCTGCAGGTCGCGCTCGGGCAGGCGCTCGAGGTGCGCGAAGAACCGCAGGTACGTCGAGCGCTCCGACTGCGCGACGTGGAACGCCTGCAGCGCGTCCGCGTCCGACGGCCGGATGGGCCGCACGTGCGCGGTGCCGCCGTCGAGGAGGACGACGTCGGCCTCCCAGGCGGCCGGGTAGCGGGCGTCCGCGTCGGCGCCTGCGTGGGTGCCCGCGCCGTCGCGGGCCGCCAGCTCGTCCATCCCGCCAGGCTAGCGATCCCGCGTGCCTGGCACGCCCACCGCCCCGCACGCGCGACAATGTCCGCCGGACCCGACCGCCGCCTGCCCCCGCGGGCGCGGCAGACCGCACCACCCGAGGAGCGCATCCACCCATGGCGCGTCGCCCCGCGACCCCGAACCTCCCGCCCGAGGACCTCGTCGAGAAGATCGTCGACATCGACGTCGCGACCGAGATGGAGGGCTCGTTCCTCGAGTACGCGTACTCGGTCATCTACTCGCGCGCGCTGCCCGACGCGCGCGACGGCCTCAAGCCCGTCCAGCGCCGCATCCTGTTCCAGATGGCCGACATGGGCCTGCGCCCCGACCGGCCGTACGTGAAGTCGGCGCGCGTCGTCGGCGAGGTCATGGGGAAGCTGCACCCGCACGGCGACGCGGCGATCTACGACGCGATGGTGCGCCTCGCGCAGCCGTTCAGCCTGCGCCTGCCGCTCGTCGACGGGCACGGCAACTTCGGCTCGCTCGACGACGGCCCTGCCGCCCCCCGGTACACCGAGGCGCGCATGGCGCCGGCCGCCACCGCGATGACCGCGGACCTCGACGAGGACGTCGTCGACTTCGTCCCGAACTACGACAACAAGCTCACCCAGCCCGAGGTGCTGCCCTCGGCCATCCCGAACCTGCTCGTCAACGGCGCGTCCGGGATCGCGGTCGGCATGGCGACGAACATGGCGCCGCACAACCTCGTCGAGGTCGTCGCCGCCGCGCGGCACCTCGTCATGCACCCGGACGCGACGCTCGACGACCTCATGCGGTTCGTGCCGGGGCCGGACCTGCCGACGGGCGGCAAGATCGTCGGCCTCGACGGCGTCCGCGAGGCGTACCGCACGGGCCGCGGCGCGTTCCGCACGCGCGCGACCGCGCGGATCGAGAACGTCACGCCGCGCCGCAAGGGCATCGTCGTCACCGAGCTGCCGTACACGGTCGGGCCCGAGAAGGTCATCGAGAAGATCAAGGAGGGCGTGCAGTCCAAGAAGCTCTCCGGCATCTCGGACGTCGTCGACCTCACGGACCGCCAGCACGGCCTGCGCCTCGTGATCGAGGTCAAGACGGGCTTCGACCCCGACGCGGTGCTCGAGCAGCTCTACCGCGCCACCCCGCTCGAGGACTCGTTCTCGATCAACAACGTCGCGCTCGTCGAGGGCCAGCCGCGCACGCTCGGCCTGCGCGAGCTGCTCGAGGTGTGGGTCGACCACCGCCTGTCGGTCGTGCGGCGCCGCTCGCAGCACCGCCTCGACAAGCGCCTCGAGCGCCTGCACCTCGTCGAGGGCCTGCTGGTGGCGATCCTCGACATCGACGAGGTCATCCAGGTCATCCGCTCGTCCGACGACGCCGAGGCCGCCCGCTCGCGCCTGCGCGTCGTGTTCGACCTGTCCGAGCCGCAGGCCGAGTACATCCTCGAGCTGCGCCTGCGCCGCCTGACGAGGTTCTCCCGCCTCGAGCTCGAGCGCGAGAAGGAGCAGCTCGAGGCGGAGATCGCCGACCTGCGCGGGATCCTCGCCGACGACGCGCGCCTGCGTGAGGTCGTCTCCGACGAGATGGAGCAGGTCGCCGCGACGTACGGCACGCCGCGCCGCACGATCCTGCTGGAGTCCGCGGGTGGCACGGCGGTCCAGGGCGCCCCGGCCGCCAAGGGCTCCTCTCGCGCCGCGGCGCCGTCGCTCGAGATCCAGGACACGCCGTGCTGGGCGCTGCTGTCCGGCACGGGCCTGCTCGCGCGCACGGCCACCGACGAGCCCGTCGAGCGTGCCGCGGACGCTCGACGGTCGAAGCACGACGTGCTCGCCGCGACGGTCGCGACGACCGCCCGTGCCGACATCGGCGCGGTGACGAGCCGCGGCCGGGTGGTGCGCCTGTCGGTGCTCGACCTGCCGGCGCTGCCCCCGACGAACGGCGCCCCCTCGCTCGGCGGCGGCGTGCCGGTCGGCGAGGTCGTCGCGCTCGAGCCCGGCGAGCGGGTCGTCGCGCTCGCGTCCCTCGGCGCGGACGCGCCGACGCTCGCGCTCGCCACCGCGCAGGGTGTCGTCAAGCGCGTCGCGCAGGGCGACGTGCCCAACAACAAGGACGCGTGGGAGGTCGTCGCCCTCAAGGACGGCGACGAGGTCGTCGGCGCCGCGCAGGTCGCGGACGACGACGAGCTCGTGCTCGTGTCCTCGGACGCGTCGCTGCTGCACTTCGCCGCCTCGCAGGTCCGCCCGCAGGGCCGCGCCGCGGGCGGCATGACCGGCATCAAGCTCGCCGCCGGCCAGCGGGTCGTCGCGTTCGCCGGGGTCCCGGCCGCGCGTGCCGCCGACGCGGTCGTCGTCACGGTCGCGGGCTCGTCGACGGCGCTGCCCGGCACGCAGGCCGGCTCCGCGAAGGTCACACCGTTCGAGGTCTACCCCGGCAAGGGCCGTGCGACGGGCGGTGTCCGCTCGCACCGGTTCCTCAAGGGCGAGGACGCGCTGATCCTCGCGTGGGTCGGCCCCGCCCCGGCGTGGGCGTGCGGGTCGGCCGGCCAGCCCGTCGAGCTGCCCGCGCTCGACCCGCGGCGCGACGGCTCGGGCGTGGCGCTGCACGCGCCGCTGCACGCGGTCGGCTGACCTCCCTAGGCCTGCAGGCCGCGCCGCCAGGCGACGAGCGCGACGACGTTGTCGCCGGGCGGCGCGGACCGTGCCCCGCTCTCGGGCGCCGCGCTCTCAAAGGCCGCGTCCTCGGACGCCGTCGACCCGGTCGTCCCCTCGGCCCGCGTCGCCCGCGGGCGGGCGCGGCGGCGCGCCCGGTTGTCGCGCGCCACCGCCACGACGAGGAGCGCCTGCCCGGCCGCGTAGGTCGACATGACCCACACGTCGTGACCCGGCAGGTCCCAGGCGGGCACGAACCGCCCGAGCGCGATCAGCGCGTCGGAGACGAGGAACACGGCCCCGCCCGCGGCGCCGACCGGGCCGAGCCCGGTCGCGAGCACGGCCATCGCGGTGAGGACCCCGCCGTACACGGCGACGGGCACGAGCAGCGTGCCGGCGTGCGGCGCGCACGCGGCGACGAGCACGACGAGCACGAGCGCGTACGCCGCGAGCCACAGCGGGCGCGTGTGCACCACGCTGCGGCGGGCCCGCGGCGCGAACGCGACCACGTACGCGACCTGCGCGAGCAGGAAGCAGCCGACCATCGCGAGGAACGCCGCGTCGCCCGTCAGGACCCGCGGCACCGCATCACCGAGGAACGACGCGCCCAGCGCGGCCAGCGCCCACGACACGACGTACCCGCGCGGCCAGCGGGTCGCGACGACGAGCACGCCCGCGAGCACCGGCATGAGCAGGCACTGGGTCACGTCGGCGAGCGCACCGGCGTCCGCGACCTGCGCACCGAGGTGCACGGCGACCACCGCGACGTAGGCGAGGGTCCACGACCGCAGCACGGCCGACGAGCGCATCGGGCGTCCTTCCCGCCGGTCCCCCGGCACGACGACGGCGGACGTCGTCGTCCGCCGCGCGCGATGCTACCGCCCCGTCGATCCCCTGTGACCAGCGACGCCACGCCCCGCCGCGGCGGGCCAGGCGGGCGTCAGAGCTCGATCGAGTAGAGCTTCGAGCCGTGGAACGACGTGAAGCCGAGGCCCGTGTACAGCCCGAGGGCCCCGGAGCGGTTCTCGGTGTCGACGCCGAGCTCCGCGTACTGGATCCCCTCGTCGCGCAGCCGCGCCATGAACGCGGTGAGCAGCGCCGGGGCGATCCCCCGCCCACGCCACGCGGGCCGCACGCCGAGCAGCTCGACGTAGCCCGAGCTGTAGCCGGCGACCTCCCAGTCCTGCTCGTAGCGACCGGCGACCAGGTAGCCCGCGATCTCGTCGCTCGCCTCGTCGACCGCGAGCAGGCTCCACGCCGGCGCGAACTGCGCGCGGCCCTCCTGCCACGACTCCGGGGTGCGCGGCTGGCTGCCCCAGTGCGACGCGAAGGCCTCGTTGTGCGCGAGCCGCGCGGGCTCGTCGCGCGCGTCGGACCAGTCCTCGAGGCGCACGCCGGCCGGCAGCGACGCGTCCGGGAGCGGGACGTCGAGCGGGCGGCGCATCTCGTGGTAGGCGCGCACGGGGGTCAGGCCCGCGGCCTGCAGGAGCGCGATCGTGGAGGTCGCCTGCTCGGAGGCGAACGCGCCGATGCGCGCGGGGACGTCCTTGCCCGTCGCGGCCAGCAGCTGGCGCGCGCGGTCGATCTCCCAGGCGAGCACCTCGCGGCCGATCCCCCGTCCGCGCCACTGCGGGTGCACCCCACCCTCGAGGAACGTCCGCACGACGCTCACGTCGCCGGGCGGCTGGATGACGAACGCCCACGCGCGCAGCTCGCCGGACTCGTCGACGCCCGCGAGCGTGTCGCGCGCGAGGTCCTTGTGGCTGCCCTCGAACCGCTCGGCGACCTCCTCGGTCGACGTGCGGAACGGCTCGGCGTCGGCGACCTCGGTGTCGTTCACCAGCCGGGTCAGGGCCGGGGTGTCGTCCGGCGTCAGCGGGCGCCACGTGAGGCCGGACGCGCCGGAGGGCACCCGGACGGTGGCCGGTGCCTGGGCGCGCTCGGCGATCGGGCGCAGGGTGGTGTCGGAGGACATGCGCCCAGCCTCGGGCCCGGAGCGCGTCCCGGGCAACCGGATTTGGGCGCGGGTCAGGCGTCGATGCGCGCGCGGTCCAGCGCGTGCGCGCCCGCGACGATGAAGTCCTTGCGCGGCGCGACGTCCGAGCCCATGAGCAGCTCGAAGATCTCCTCGGCACGCTGCGCCGCCTCGACCGTCACCCGGCGCAGCGTCCGGTGCCGCGGGTCCATCGTCGTCTCCGCGAGCTGGTCGGCGTCCATCTCGCCGAGGCCCTTGTAGCGCTGGATGTCGTCCTTGTACTTCTTGCCGGCGCGGTCGAGCTTCTTGAGCGTCGCCGCGAGCTCCGCCTCGGAGTACGTGTAGATGTACTTGTCGCCGTCGCCGCGCACGCCCGTCAGCTCGATGCGGTGCAGCGGCGGGACGGCCGCGTACACGCGGCCGTTCTCGACGAGCGGGCGCATGTACCGGAAGAACAGCGTCAGCAGAAGCGTGCGGATGTGCGCGCCGTCGACGTCGGCGTCCGTCATCAGCACGATCTTGCCGTAGCGGGCCGCCTCGAGGTCGAACGTGCGGCCCGAGCCCGCGCCGATCACCTGGATGATCGCCGCGCACTCGGCGTTCTTGAGCATGTCCGTGACGGACGCCTTCTGGACGTTGAGGATCTTACCGCGGATCGGCAGCAGCGCCTGGAAGTCCGACGAGCGCGCGAGCTTCGCCGTGCCGAGCGCCGAGTCCCCCTCGACGATGAACAGCTCGCTGCGCTCCACGTCGTCGATCCGGCAGTCCGCGAGCTTCGCGGGCAGCGACGACGACTCCAGCGCGTTCTTGCGCCGCGAGATCTCCTTCTGCTTGCGCGCGGACAGGCGCGCGCGCATCTCACCGACGACCTTCTCGAGCAGCGCCGACGTGTGCGCCTTGTGCTCGCGCTTGCTCGAGGAGAACAGCGCGGTGATCTCCTTCTCGACGACCTTGCTCACGATCCCGCGCACGGGCCCCGTGCCGAGGACCTCCTTGGTCTGCCCCTCGAACTGCGGCTCCGCGAGGCGGACCGTCAGCACCGCAGTCATCCCCGCGAGCACGTCCTCCTTCTCGATGCGCTCGGTCGCCGCGTCCTTCGCGCTGATCTTGAGCTTGCGCGCGTTCGCCTCGACCTGCTTGCGCAGGGTCTTGAGCAGCCCCGCCTCGAAGCCGGCCTGGTGGGTGCCGCCCTTGGGCGTCGCGATGATGTTGACGAAGGTGCGCACCTCGGTGTCGTAGCCGGTGCCCCAGCGCAGCGCGACGTCGACCTCGCACGTGCGCTGCACCTCGCGCGGCGTCATGTGGCCCTTCTCGTCGAGGACAGGGACCGTCTCGGTGAACGTCCCCGACCCCGTCAGGTGCCACGTGTCGGTCACGGGCGCGTCGGGCGCCAGGTGGTCGACGAAGTCCACCACGCCGCCGGTGTGGCAGAACGTCTCCTCGTGCGGCCCGTGCTCGCCCGGCGTGCCCGCCAGCCCGCGCTCGTCGCGCACGACGATCGTCAGGCCCGGCACCAGGAAGCTCGTCTGGCGCGCCCGCGTGACGAGCTCGTCGTAGGCGAACACCGCGGTCTTCGGGAAGATCTGCCGGTCGGCCCAGTAGCGCACGCGCGTGCCCGTGCGGTTCTTGGCGACCTTGCCGACGACCGCGAGCTCCGAGCCCGAGACGAACGGCTCGAACGGCGACTCCGGCGAGCGGCCCGCCGAGTCGTCGAACACGCCCGGCTCGCCGCGGTGGAACGTCATGCGGTGCGTCTTGCCGTGCCGGTCGACCTCGACGTCGAGGCGCGCGGACAGCGCGTTGACGACGGACGCGCCCACGCCGTGCAGACCGCCGGAGGCGCCGTACGACCCGCCGCCGAACTTGCCGCCCGCGTGCAGCTTGGTGAACACGACCTCGACACCGGTCAGGCCCGTCTTCGGCTCGACGTCCACCGGGATGCCGCGCGCGTTGTCGCGGACCTCGACCGACGAGTCGGCGTGCAGCACGATCTCGATGCGGTCGCCGTGCCCCGCCAGCGCCTCGTCGACGGCGTTGTCGATGATCTCCCAGAGGCAGTGCATGAGCCCGCGGCTGTCGGTCGTGCCGATGTACATGCCGGGACGCTTGCGGACGGCCTCGAGACCTTCGAGCACCGAGAGGTGCCGGGCGGTGTAGTCCGAGCGCGGGGAGGTCGTCGTCACGCGTGCGATGGTAACCGCGCCCACCCCCGCGGCCCGCCTCGCCATGCCGCGGGCGGACCCACCGGCCGGCCTCCGGCCCGTCGCGGCCCCTGGCCGAAGGTCCCTTGCGTGTCGGGTACGTCACGATCGAGTGACGTTCCGGTACGCGGTGAGCGAACCACCCGCCCTCGAGGAGATGGAACCCGCGTCCGGATGGTTGTATGGAGACGTGACAGCGACGACGACCCAACCCCTCACCGCCGCCGACCGCTGCGACCGCTGCGGCGCACAGGCCTACGTCCGCGTGGTGCTCCCCGTGGGCGAGCTGCTGTTCTGCGCGCACCACGCCCGCGAGCACGCCCCCAAGTTCTCCGCGCTCGCCACCGAGGTGCACGACGAGACCGACCGTCTCCTCGCGGAGCACGGCGCCGGCGCGGCGCGCTGAGACCCGCTTCGACGACGAGGCCCGGACCGCTGCGGTCCGGGCCTCGTCTCGTCGTACCCGACTCCTGAGCGGGCTCGCTCCGCCGCTCCGCTCGTCCGGCGCGCCGGCGGCGTCCCTCACGACCGGCCGGGACCGTCCGCCCCGTCCACGACGAACCCGGCACCGGCCCCGACGCACGCGAGCCCCCGCACCGACGACGGTGCGGGGGCTCGGACGTGCGTGCGGCGGGACCGACCCGCCGGGACTCAGTCCAGGTAGTCGCGCAGGACCTGCGAGCGCGACGGGTGGCGCAGCTTGGACATCGTCTTCGACTCGATCTGGCGGATGCGCTCACGCGTCACGCCGTAGACCTTGCCGATCTCGTCGAGCGTCTTCGGCTGGCCGTCGGTCAGGCCGAAGCGCATCGACACGACTCCCGCCTCGCGCTCCGAGAGCGTGTCGAGCACCTGGTGCAGCTGCTCCTGCAGGAGCGTGAAGCTCACGGCGTCGGCCGGGACGACGGCCTCGGAGTCCTCGATGAGGTCACCGAACTCGCTGTCGCCGTCCTCGCCCAGCGGGGTGTGCAGCGAGATCGGCTCGCGGCCGTACTTCTGGACCTCGACGACCTTCTCGGGCGTCATGTCGAGCTCCTTGGCCAGCTCCTCCGGCGTGGGCTCGCGGCCCAGGTCCTGGAGCATCTGGCGCTGCACGCGCGCGAGCTTGTTGATGACCTCGACCATGTGCACCGGGATGCGGATGGTGCGCGCCTGGTCGGCCATCGCGCGGGTGATCGCCTGGCGGATCCACCACGTCGCGTACGTCGAGAACTTGTAGCCCTTGGTGTAGTCGAACTTCTCGACCGCGCGGATCAGACCGAGGTTGCCCTCCTGGATCAGGTCCAGGAAGAGCATGCCACGGCCCGTGTACCGCTTCGCGAGCGAGACGACCAGACGCAGGTTCGCCTCGAGCAGGTGGTTCTTCGCCCGGCGGCCGTCCTGCGCGATCCACTCGAGCTCGCGCCGCAGCTTCGGCTCCATGGTCGTGCCGGACGCGAGGCGCTCCTCGGCGAACAGGCCGGCCTCGATGCGCTTGGCGAGCTCGACCTCCTGCTCGGCGTTGAGGAGCGCGACCTTGCCGATCTGCTTGAGGTAGTCCTTGACCGGGTCGGCGGTGGCACCGGCCGTGACGACCTGCTGCGCCGGGGCGTCGTCGTCGTCCGCGTCGGAGTAGACGAAGCCCGAGTCCTCGGTCTCCTCGGAGGTGGCCGCGGCGGCGGCGGGGGCCGCCGGCTTCTCCTCCTCGGTGTCGTCGTCCGAGGTCTCGGCCTCGGCGTCGGTCTCGACCTCGGCGTCCGCGTCGACCTCGAGGTCCGCGTCGTCGATGTCCTCGATCTCGGGGTCCTCGACGTCGGTCGGCTCGTCGTCGTCCTTCGCGACCTTGCCGGCGGCCGCCTTGGCGCCCTTGGCGGTGGTCTTCGCGCCGCCCTTGGTCGCGGGCTTCGCGGCGGCCTTGGCCTTCGCGGGCTTGGCGGTCTTCGCGGGCGCGGCCTCCTCGTCGGCCGCGGCCTTGGCGGCCTTCGCGGTCGACTTCGTCGCGGCCTTCGTCGCGACGGCGGCCTTGGCGGTGGTGCGCGTCTTGGCGCTCGTCGCGGCGGCGACCTTCGGCGCGACCGCGTCGCTCACCGTGACACCGGCGGTCGCGAGACCACGGACGACGGCCTTGAGCCGCTTGGCGTCCTCGACGCCGGCCTGCTCGCACGCGAGGCGGACCTCGGCGGCGCCGACGGAGCCGTGGGTACGGCCCCTGACCACGAGGTCCTGCAGCGCAGGGTGCTCGAACTCACGAGGGAGTGCGGGATGCGGGGTCTGGGACGACACGAACGACCTTTCGGCAGCACGACACCGGCGGCGAGGCCGGGTGGTAGACGGATATTGTACCGAGCCCGGGCCGCCGCGGAGCCGCGCTGCGCACACACGAGTGCGCGTCGGCGTGGTCCGGTGGCGGTGGAACGGGACTGCTGGGCCCGGTGGTGCGAGGCTCGTCGGCGCCCGCGGCGGACGAGCGGCGCTCGTCGGGCACGCGGCACACGGGTGGCGTCCTCTCACGCGGCCGGGTCGGTGGCGACGCCGGGACGTCCGCACGCTCCAACGCACGAACCCGCGCGAGGATTCCCGCCCGCCGGGACGGGTCCACGAATCACCCGACCGGCCGACACCTCACCGCGGGACGCCGCGGCGTCAGGCCGGGGGCGTCTGCACCACCGCGCGGTCCTTGGGCTTGACCGTCAGCACCGGGCACGGGGCGTCGAACAGCACCCGCTGCGCGTTCGCGCCGAGGATGAGCTTGCCCACGGGGCTGCGCTGCCGCAGGCCGATGACGACGAGCTCGGCGGACGTCTCCTCCGCCGTCGCGATGAGGTCGTCGGCGACGTCGCCGCCGTCGAGCAGCCGCACCTCGTGCTCCACGCCGCGTCCCGTGAGGTCCGCGGAGACCTCGGCGAGCTCCGACTCGAGCGCGGCACGACGCTCGGCCTGCTCGTCCGCGCGCGAGCTCACCACGACCACCACGCTGCGACCACGGACGCTCGCCTCCTGGACTGCCGCGTCCAGGGCGGCGCGCCCCTCAGGCGTCGCCAGGTAGCCGACCACGATGCCCATGCTGAGCTCCTTTCGACGGCCCGTGCGAGGACCGTACCGCCGCTGCGGCCCCGGCTCCACCTGCGTGGACACGTGCCGCGCGTCTCGGCGCACGTGACGGGGCGGCTCGTCCGCCCCGCCCGCTCACCCGCGCGGTCCGGGCGGCGCGTCCGGCGGCGGGCCGTGGTCCCGCGGGCCGGCCCCGGCCGGGCCGTCGGACGGGCCGTCCGCGCCGGTCGGCTCCGGGTCCTGCCCACGGGTCCACCCCGGGCCGAGCCCGGCCGCGAGGGCCGAGTCGAGCAGGACCGCGAGCCGGTAGCCGGGCTCGTCGCGCAGCGCGCGGTCGAGCAGGATCTGCGCCCGGGCGCCGTCGCCGCGCCACCAGGCGAGCAGCGCCAGCAGGCTCAGCGCGGGCGCCTGGTCGTCGCGCCGCCCGTGCGCCACGAGCGTCTCCAGCGTCTCCTCGTGCAGCCGCACGAGCGCCTCCGGCGCGGGCAGCGCCTCGTCGGCCCGCACGATGCGGGAGGTCACCTGCTGCATCGCGGCGTCGACGGCGAGCGTGGGCCGCTCGCCGCGCACGCTGCGCTCGGCCAGGTCGCCCGTGCCCGGGACGAACGTCGCGAGCACCGCGTCGCGCACCCGCCGGTCGTGCAGCCCCGCCTCGAGCCGACCCCACGGCGCGGGCGCCTCCTGCGGCGCGCGTCCCGCGACGAGGTCGACGGCGGCGCGCCAGGCGGCGACCGACCCGAGCCGCCAGGCCTCGCGGGCCTGCGGCCCGGCCGCCTCCGCCTCGGCCCGTCGCCGCTCCCAGCGCTGCCGGGACCGCGCGGCGCCGCGCCGCCGCAGACCGTCCGCCGACGGGATCCGCACGAGGTCGTCGCGCGACCCCGCGACCGTCGCCCCCTCGAGCACCATCCGGGCCGAGACCTGGGTGGACTCGAGCTCGCGCAGGGGTCGGCCACCCGGCGGGCAGCAGGACCGGGCGCAGTCGTAGGACAGGTACCCGGTCCCCGTGACGACCCACACCGGGACGTCGCCGAGCGACGCCTCGGCGGCCTCGCGGTAGTGCGCGACCGCCCGCGCGACGCCGAGCGCGACCGCGTCGTCCGCGTACCGCGGGTCGAGCTCGGTGTGGACGACGAGGACGGTGCCCTGCGCCCGGTCGCGACCCATGACCGCGACCGTCGCGCGGGCGACCTGGGGGCCGGCGTCGGGGTCGCCGAGCGCGGCCAGGTCGACGCGCACCACGACGCCCACGCGTCCGCGCGGGGCGCGCAGGCTCACGGCGACCGCGCTGTCGCGGGGCCGGAAGCCGAGGCGGTAGGGCAGCAGGGAGATGATCTCGCGGGGCTCGGTGACCCGCAGCGTGGTGGTGGCCGTCATGGGGGCAGCCCACCCCAGGCGCACGGCCCCCGGGGCGCCGGGTCCCCCGCTCTGTGGAACGACCCCGCCGACCACGGCCCTGGGGTCGGGTCGCGCGGCTACTCTGTCGCGGTGCCCAGGACCCCGACACGCGCGCTCGGCGCCGCCGCCGCGACGCTCGCCGTCCTGCTCGTCGGGGCGTGCGCGAGCTCGCAGCCCGCGCGGCTCGACACCCCTCTGGACGCCGACGAGCAGCCGCTCGTGACCGCGGCCGAGGCGACGCCGGACCCCACGATCGAGCCCCCGGACGACGACCACGCGGCCGTCGGCGAGCTCGCGGACGGCTTCCCCACCGACCTCGTGCCGCTGCCCGACGACGCGGAGATCCTCGTGTCCTCCGCCGAGCCGGGCACCGACGACGGGACGACGGCGATCAGCCTCAACCTGCGCACGTCGCTCGCCGCGGACGAGCTCATGGCGTCGCTGCGCACCGCGCTCACCGACGCGGGCTTCACCGAGGGGCCGGTGGCGACGCCCCCCGCCGGCGTCGCCGCGGAGTCGACGTTCGCGCGCGAGTCGGGCGAGGTGCTGACGGTCGCCGTGCTCGACCGCGACGGGGTGCGCACGCTCACGCTCGGCGGCCGCGTGGTGGTCCCCTAGGCTGCCCGGGTGACCAGCCGCACCTCCGCACCGTCCGACGCGACCGACGTCCGCGCGCTCGTCGACCTCGAGGGTCTGCGGGCCGGGGTGGACGCCCTGCTGGCCGAGCACGTCGCCGAGCTGCGCGCGACGCTCGCGACCGTGAGCGCCGACGCGGACCGCCTGGCCGACGCGGTCGCGACGATGCTGTCGGGCGGCAAGCGCCTGCGCGCCGCGTTCTGCTGGTGGGCCTGGCGCGCGCACGGCGGCGAGCCCGGATCGCCCGACGCGGCCGTCGTGCTGCGGGTGGGCGCCGCGCTCGAGCTGTTCCAGGCGGCCGCGCTGTTCCACGACGACGTCATGGACGATTCCGACACGCGCCGCGGGCTGCCCGCCGCGCACCGGGCGTTCGCGTCGCTGCACGACGCCGAGGGCCTGCAGGGCGACGCCGTGCGGTTCGGTACGTCGGCGGCGATCCTGCTCGGCGACCTCGCGCTCGTCGCGAGCGAGCAGGAGCTCGCGCGGGCCCTCGAGTCCGTGCCGGGCACCCGCCGGAGCCGGGTGCGCGCGGTGTTCGACCTCATGCGCACCGAGGTCACCGTCGGCCAGTACCTCGACGTGCTCGCGCAGTCCCAGCCCTGGGGCCTCGACCCGGCCGCCGACGAGGAGCGCGCCCGCGAGGTCATCCGCGCGAAGTCCGCGCGCTACAGCGTCGAGCACCCGCTCTCGCTCGGTGCCGCGCTCGCGGGCGCGGACGACGAGGCGCTCGCGACGGTGCGCGCGATCGGGCTGCCGCTGGGCGAGGCGTTCCAGCTGCGGGACGACGTGCTCGGGGTGTTCGGCGACCCGTCGACGACGGGCAAGCCCGCGGGCGACGACCTGCGCGAGGGCAAGCGCACGGTGCTCGTCGCGCGCGCCGCGCGCCGTGCGGTCGAGCGCGGCGACACCGCGACGGGCGCTCTGCTCGGCGCGTCGCTCGGCGACCGGGCGCTCGACGACGTGACGGTCGCCCGCGTGGCGGACGCGATCCGCGCGACGGGCGCGGTCGACGAGGTCGAGGCGCTCATCGACGAGCTCGCGGACGCGGCGCTGACGCGGCTGGCGGCGCAGCCGTGGCCCGAGCCCGCGGCCGGTGTCCTGGCCCGCCTCGCGCACGCGGCGGTCGACCGCCACGTGTGACCGGCCCCCTGCCGGGAGCCGGTCGGGGCGTCAGAGCTCGGCCTGGGCGCGGCGGCGGACCTCGGTCTTGTGGCCCGCGCGCAGCGCGTCGATCGGCATGCCCGGCAGCGACTCGTCGGCCGTGAACAGCCACGCGATGGCCTCGGCGTCGGAGAACCCGGCGTCGGCGAGGACGGTGAGCGTGCCCTGCAGCGAGGCGAGCGCGCTCCAGTCCCCGGTCGCGGCGGCGTCCTGACGCCCCTCGACGAGGAACTTCTCCGGGACGGACAGCACGCGGGGCTCGCCCCGGCGGATGCCGACGAGCTTGCGCTCCTGCAGGAGCCGGCGGACCTTGCCCACGTCGAGGCCGATGCGCTCGGCGACGTCGGGCAGGGTCAGCCAGGAGTCGACGAGGGAGTCGGCTGCGGCCACGTGGGGGTCGAGGGTGTCGCTCACGGGGACCAGCGTACGCAGCGCGCCGCCCGGCGCCGCGACGTGCGGCGGAGCGTCGGCGGCGGGCACGGGACGGGGCGCCCGCTCCCGGCCCGGGACCGCGCCTCCCGCACCGCCGGACGGGTGGTCGCCCGGGGCACGGGTTTCCTGTCGGCGGGACCTGGGTTACTTTCACATCTGTCACATCAGCCACACCTGTCACTCCTCTCGACTCGTGTCACAGCCCCAGGGAGCCGTCATGGCCTCGAGCACCGCAGCCGCCCGCGACGGCGAGGTCGCGCGCGCCACCACGGACCGGCGCACGACCGTGCGTCGCGCCGCGAGCGGCACCGGAGCCACGCTCGCGCTCGTCGCGATGTCCGTCTCCACGGCGGGCGCCGCGCACGCCGACGACCCGTACACCGTCCGCGAGGGCGACACGGTCAGCCACATCGCGGCCCGCACGGGCGCGAGCGTCGCCGCGATCGCGCGCGCCAACGCGCTGACCGACCCCGCACGCATCCGCGCCGGACAGGTGCTGACCATCCCCACCGGGTCCGGCGCCCGCGCCGCGAGCACCGCGTCGCGGGCCGCGCAGCCGACGCGGTGGACCGTGCGGCCGGGCGAGACGCTCACGGGCATCGCCGCGCGCACCGGCACCACGGTCCGCGCGCTCATCGCCACCAACCACCTGCGCGCCGACGGGCTCATCATCGCGGGCCAGACGCTGACCATCCCGACCGGCTCGACCGCCTCCGCGCCGCGCACCACCGCGGACGCACCGCGCGCGACCTCGTCGTACACGGTCCGTCCGGGCGACACGGTCTCCGGCATCGCCGCGCGGTTCGGCACGACCGTCCGCTCCGTCGTCGCCGCCAACGGCCTCGGGGCGAACGCGATGATCCGCATCGGCCAGACGCTGCGCATCGGCACGCCGTCCTCCGCCGCACCGACCCGCTCGTCCGAGCGCCCGCTCGTCGGCTCCACGTTCGAGGGCCGCACCTACGCCCGCGACGTCGTCGACGCCGCCAACGCCAACAAGCGCGCGCTGCTCGCCGCTGGCGTCCCGTCGAAGGCACAGATGCAGGCGAAGGTCGTCGCGACCGCGCGGGCGTACGGCGTCGACCCCGCGCTCGCGCAGGCAATCGCGTTCCAGGAGTCCGGCTTCAACCACACCGCCGTCTCCCCCGCCAACGCCATCGGCACGATGCAGGTCATCCCGAGCTCGGGCGACTGGGCGTCGGACCTCGTCGGCCGCCGCCTCAACCTGCTCGACCCGGACGACAACGTCACCGCGGGCGTCGTGCTGCTGCGCACGCTCGTGCGCGTCTCGCCCGACCTGCCGAGCGCGATCGCCGGCTACTACCAGGGCGCGGCGTCCGTGCGGAAGTACGGCATGTTCGCGGACACCCGGCGCTACGTCGCCAACGTCCAGACGCACATGGCCCGCTTCCGCTGACCACACCGCGGGACGAGGGCGGGACGACCCGCGTGGCACGGGTCGCAATACCCGGACCGGACATCACCCGAACGTAGACTCGCCGCGTGGGAGCCACCGTCACCGATCCGCTCGTGGGCCGTCTGGTCGACGGCCGGTACGAGGTCGTCTCGCGCATCGCGCGCGGCGGGATGGCGACGGTGTACCTCGCCGTCGACCGCCGCCTCGACCGGGACGTCGCCCTCAAGGTGATGCACCCGCACCTCGCGGAGGGGTCGTCCGGCGCGGCGTTCGTCGCCCGGTTCCGCCGCGAGGCCCGCGCGGCCGCCCGGCTCACGCACCCCGGTCTCGTCGCCGTGTACGACCAGGGCGTCGACGGCGAGACCAGCTACCTCACGATGGAGTACGTCGACGGCACCAACCTGCGCCGGCGGATCGCCGAGCAGGGGGCGCTGAGCGTCGACGAGGCGCTGCGCGTCACCGAGGCGGTGCTCGACGCGCTCGCGACCGCGCACCGCGGCGGGCTCGTCCACCGCGACATCAAGCCCGAGAACGTCCTGCTCGCCACCGACGGCCGGATCAAGCTCGCGGACTTCGGCCTGGCGCGCGCGGTCACCGAGGTCACCTCCACGACGACCGGGACCGTGCTCGGCACGGTCGCGTACCTCGCGCCCGAGCTCGTCGTGCGCGGTGCGAGCGACGCCCGCACCGACGTCTACGCGTGCGGGATCCTGCTGTACGAGATGCTCACCGGACGGCAGCCGTTCGTCGGAGAGACGCCCATCCAGGTCGCCTACCAGCACGTCAACAGCGACCTGCCCGCACCGTCCGACGCCGTCGACTGGCTGCCCGTCGAGGTCGACGACCTGGTGCGCGCGCTCGCCGCCCGCGACGCCGAGGACCGGCCCGTCGACGCCGCCGCCGCGCTCGCGCTCCTGCGCCGGGCACGGGGCGAGCTCGACGAGGCCACGCTCGCGCGCCGCGCCGACGTACCGGCCTCCATCGTGCTGCCGACCGCCACGGACCCCGACGAGACGCCCCTGCCCCGGGAGGACGAGCCCGACGACGGCTCCACCGTCCGCATCGCCGACCTGCCCCGCGGCTCGACCGTCGCGCTGCCGATCGGCCTCACCGGCGCCGACGCCCCCGCCCTCGCCGCTCCCGCTGCCGGCGGCACGCCGCGGCGACCGCGCCGCCGGCTGCTCGCGGCCGTGCTCGCGGTGCTCGTCGCCGTCGGGCTCGGCGGCGCGGGCTGGTGGTACGTCGCGGCCGGCCCCGGCGCGTACACGACCGTGCCCGAGATCACCGGCAAGGGCGCCGAGGCGGCGCTCGCGGCCCTCGACGCGGTGGGCCTGGACGCGACCAGCACGCAGGAGTTCTCCGACGACGTCGCCGCGGGCCTCGTCGTGACGAGCGACCCCGCGCCCGGCGCGAAGGTCCGCAAGGACGGCACGGTCGCGGTGACGGTCTCGAAGGGCCCGGACTACGTCGACGTGCCCGACGGGGTCGTCGGGGCACTCCAGGCGGACGCCGAGGCCGCGCTCGCGGACGCCGACCTCGAGGTCGAGTACGCCGACCCGGTGTACGACGACAAGGCCGGGCTGGGCGTCGTCGTGTCCGCGGTACTGCCCGACGGCAGCGACGCGAAGGCGGGAGCGCGCACCACGCGCCACTCCGTCGTCACGCTCACGCTCTCGCGCGGACCCGCGCCCGTGGAGATCCCGTCGGTCGTCGGCACCGAGGCGGGCGCGGCCGAGCGCGCCCTCAAGGACGACGGGCTCAAGGTCAAGCGGACCGAGGAGTTCAGCGCCGACGTCAAGAAGGGCGTCGTCGTCCGGCAGTCGCCCGAGGCGGGCACGAGCGGGCACCGCGGCGACACCGTCACGCTCGTCGTCTCCAAGGGGCCCGAGCTGTTCGAGGTCCCGAACGTCATGCGCCACGGCGTCGGCTCCGCGACGGACACGCTGAAGGCCGCCGGGTTCGAGGTGGAGGTCCGGCACGCCGCCACGTACTTCGGGCTCGGCTTCGTGGTCGGCCAGGAGCCGGGCGGCGGGTCGAAGCACCCGAAGGGCACCGTCGTCGTCCTGACGATCACCTGACACCCCACGACGACGAAGGGCCGGCCCCACCGGGACCGGCCCTTCGTGCGTGCAGCACCGTCAGGAGCGCAGCAGCTCCCCCACCTGGAACGCGAGCTCCAGGGACTGCTGGTGGTTCAGGCGCGGGTCGACGAGCGTCTCGTACCGCTCCGCGAGCCGCTCGTCGTCGATCTCCACGGTCCCGCCGAGCACCTCGGTGACGTCGTCGCCCGTGAGCTCGATCAGCAGGCCGCCGGGCACCGTGCCGAGCGCGCGGTGCACCTCGAAGAAGCCCGCGACCTCGTCCATCACGTCCGAGAACCGGCGCGTCTTGTAGCCGCTGGCCGACGTGAACCCGTTGCCGTGCATCGGGTCGCACACCCACGTCACCGGGCGGCCGTCCGCCGCGACCTTCTCGACGAGCGCGGGCAGCAGGTCACGGACCTTGCCCGCACCCATGCGCGTGACGAACGTGATGCGGCCCGGCTCGCCCGTCGGGTTGAGCTTGTCGAGCAGCGCGAGCGCGTCGTCGCCCGTGGCGGTCGGCCCGAGCTTCACGCCGATCGGGTTCTGCAGGCGCGAGAAGAAGTCGACGTGCGCGCCGTCGAGCTGGCGCGTGCGCTCCCCGATCCACACGAAGTGGGCCGAGCAGTCGTACGGCAGGCCGGTGCGCGAGTCGATCCGCGTGAGCGGCCGCTCGTAGTCGAGCAGCAGCCCCTCGTGGCTCGAGTAGAAGTCGACCGTCCGGAGCTGGTCGAAGTCCGCACCGCACGCCGCCATGAAGCGGATCGCGCGGTCGATCTCCCCCGCCAGCACCTCGTACCGCGCGTACGCGGGCGTCTGGATGAACCCGCGGTTCCACTCGTGCACGCGCAGCAGGGACGCGAAGCCCCCGGTCGTGAACGCGCGGATGAGGTTCAGCGTCGCCGCCGACGTGTGGTACGCCTCGAGCAGCCGCTGCGGGTCCGGCGTGCGGGACTCCGGCGTGAAGTCGAAGCCGTTGACGATGTCGCCCCGGAACGCCGGGAGCGTGACGCCGTCGCGGGTCTCCGTGTCCGACGAGCGCGGCTTGGCGTACTGCCCCGCCATCCGCCCGATCTTCACGACCGGCATGCTGGCGCCGTACGTCAGCACGACCGCCATCTGCAGGATCGTCTTGATCTTGTTGCGGATGTTGTCGGCCGTCGCCTCCGCGAACGTCTCGGCGCAGTCGCCGCCGACGAGGACGAACGCCTCACCCCGGCCGGCCGCGGCGAGCTGCGCACGCAGCGCGTCCGCCTCGCCCGCGAAGACGAGCGGCGGCAGCGCCGCGAGCTTGTCGGTCGCGGCCTTCAGCGCCTCGGGGTCCGGCCACACCGGCTGCTGGTACGCCGGGAGCGACCGCCAGGCGTCGAGTCCCTCGACGACCGCGGGATCCGGCGTGACGCTCATGCGTGGCTCGCGGGCACGAGGGGCTGGCCGATGTCGGCGAGCAGGTCGCCGAACCAGGCCTGCGTGACGTCGAACGCCTTGCCGCCGGCGATGCGCGGGAACTCGATCGCGCGCAGCACGTCGCCGCGCTCCTCGTCGTGGCCGATGACGCCCGACTCGCCGCGCAGCGCGCACTCCACCGCGAGGTCCGTCATCGACTTGATGAGGCGCAGGTCCTCGGCGTTCGCGGCCGCGGCGCGCGAGTAGTAGCCCGACTTCTGGACCATGACCTTCTCGGCGCCGAGCTTCTCCGCGAACTGCTTGGCGAACCACTGGCCCGGGTTGATCGTGTCGAGCTTGACGTGGCCGAACGGGTCGCGCTCCGGCGGCGTGCCGGCGGCCTCGAGCTGCTCGACGATCTCGTGCATGCCCGCACCCTCCGACAGGAAGATGTTGACGTTGCCCTGGGTGTCCATGACCTTCTTGAGGCGCTCCGCCTCGGCGTCGATGTCGATCGCCAGCTCGGGCAGGAAGACGGCGTGCACGTCCCAGCGCTCGCGCGTCAGGCCGATGCCGGGCACCCACTCCTGGCGGTCGAGCCACTTGCGGTACTCGGCGGCCGCGGCGGCGGTCAGCCACCCGCAGTGCCGGCCCATGACCTCGTGCACGATCAGCATGCGCGGGCCGCTGCGGTGCTCGCCGATGATGTTCGCCGCGAACCCGGCGGCCTCCTCGGCCGCGGTCCACGCGCCGAGCGACTGGCGGATCGGCACCACGTCGTTGTCGATCGTCTTGGGCAGGCCGACGACGGTCAGGCCGTAGTCGTTCTCCGCGAGGTACGCCGCGAGGTCGGCCGCGGTCGTGTTCGTGTCGTCACCGCCGATGGTGTGCAGCACGTCGACGCCGTCCGCCTTGAGCTGCTCCGCCGCGACCTGCAGCGGGTCCTGGCCCTCGGCGACGAGACCGCGCTTGACGCAGTCCTTCGCGTTCGTGAGCTTCACGCGCGAGTTGCCGATCGGCGAGCCGCCGAAGCGGTGCAGGATGCCGGCCTTCTTGCGGGTGTCGGCGTCGATGACGATCTTGTCGCCACGCAGCAGCCCGTAGTACCCGTGCTCGTACGCGATGATCTCGACCTCGGGGGCGATCTCCGTGTAGCGCTCGATGAGGCCGCCGACGGCGGACGAGAGGCACGGGGCGAAGCCACCCGCGGTGAGGAGGGCGACGCGACGGACCGACATGACAGGCACCTTCCGTAGAGCTGCAGGACGACCCTGCGGGGACGCTGGTGACCCTAGGACGCGGCCGCGCGCGGCGGCCGGGACCTTGTGCGGGTCACCGGCGGTGGGATCGGTTGTACTCGGCCCGGGACGCTCGGCACGTCCTCGGGGGGCGACGACCGCGCACGGCGGCCGCCGCGGTCATCCTACTGACGCCTCGCCCTCGTCCTTCGGGGGGACCGGAACCTGGACGTCGGGCACCGGGCGACCGCCCGGCGCTGCCGTGCGCGGCTCGTCGGCGGCGGGCTGCGCGTCGGCGACGCCGGCCGCGATCCGGGCCTTCTGCGTCGCCGCGTAGACGTCCACGTACTCCTGGCCGGACAGGCTCATGATCGCGTACATGATCTCGTCCGTGACGGACCGCAGGATGAAGCGGTCGTTCTCCATGCCGCGGTAGCGGGAGAAGTCGAGCGGCTCCCCCACGACCATGCCGATCCGCATGATCTTGGGGATCGTGCGGCCGAGCGGCTGCGCGACGTTCGTGCCGACCATCGCGACCGGGACCACCGGCGCACCGGACTCCAGCGCGAGCCGCGCCACGCCCGTCTTGCCGCGGTACAGCCGCCCGTCGGGGCTGCGCGTGCCTTCGGGGTAGATGCCGAAGAGCTGGCCCTCCTCGAGCCGCCGCAGCCCGGTGCGCAGCGCCGCCTCCGACGCCTTGCCGCCGCCGCGGTCGACCGGGATGGTCCCCACGCCGCGCATGAAGCCGGCGGTCAGCCGCCCCTTGATCCCCCGGCCGGAGAAGTACTCCTGCTTGCCGATGAAGACGAGCTCGCGGTCGAGCATGAGCGGCAGGAAGAACGAGTCGATCACCGCGAGGTGGTTGCTCGCGAGGATCGCCGGCCCCTCGGCGGGCACGTTCTGCTCGCCCCGGATCCACGGTCGGTAGACCAGGTGCAGCAACGGACCCACGAAGACCCGCTTCATCAACCAGTAGAACAAGGGTTCACCTTCCTGCACCGTCGCCCGGCGCGCGCCACCGGTCGGCCGTCGACCGTCCGCGCGGACCGCCAGGACCGCTGCACCGACTCTAGAGTGCTCTCATGGCTGCTCGCTCCGACCGACCCGACGAGCGACCCGACGAGACCCCCGAGGACGTCCCCGCACCGGGCACGCCCGCGCCCGACGACGGGCCGGCCACGGACGGGGCCACCGGGTCCGCCGGGGAGCCCGACGAGGGCCGCGCCGAGGCGCTCGACGGCGCCCGACGCGTGGCCCGCGACGAGCCCGTCGCCGACGAGGACTGGGCGAGCATCGTGGCCCGGCTGGGCGACGTCGAGGCCGCCGCGGGCGCCGCGACCGCGGGCGGGCTGGACTTCCCCGTCGCGCCCGGCGTCGACTCGCCCTTCGACCGCCCGCGCGTGGTCCGCCCGGCGGGCGACCCGCTCGCCGCGGCGACCGGCCGCGACTGGGACGGCACGTCGCAGTACGACGACGCCGAGGGCGCGGTCGACGAGCAGGAGGCCTTCGTCCCGCCCGACCCCGGCCCCGTGCTCGGCGGCGACCCGCTGCTCACGATGGCGTGGTTCGCCGCCGCGGGCGTGCCGCTGCTGCTGCTCGTCGTGGTCGTCGCGTGGCGGGACGCCCCGGCGACGCTGGTGCAGGCCGCGTGCGTCGTGTTCGTCATCGGCGTCGCGGTGCTGGTCTGGCGCATGCCCCAGCGCCGCGACCACGGCGACGACGACGGCGCGGTCGTCTGACGCCCGGGCGGGCGCACGTCCGTACGCCGCACGTCCGTCCACCGCACGACCGGCCGGGCCGGTCACCGGCCTACAGCCGCGCGAGGTCCGCGGCGCCCACGATGCCCGCGTCGTTGCCCATCGACGCGACCACGAACGTCGCCTCCGGGCGGTGACCGCGCGCCGACAGCTGGTCGGCGAAGCCCTTGCGGGCGGGCTCGAGGACGAGGTCGCCGGCGGCGGCGACGCCCCCGCCGATCACGATCATCGCCGGGTCGAGCAGCGCCGCGACCGACGCCGCGCCCTCCCCGACCCACCGGCCCAGCTCCGCGAGCAGGTGCACCGCGAGCTCGTCGCCCTCCTGGGCGGCCTGCGTCACGTGCGGGCCGATGATCTTCTCCGCCGACCCGCCGGCGAGCTCGAGGATGCGCGCGGCGCGGTCCGGGTGCGCGACCGCGGCGGCCTGCGCGTCACGCACGAGGGCGCTGCCGGACGCGTACTGCTCCCAGCAGCCCTCGTGGCCGCAGCCGCAGTAGTGCCCTCCCGGCACGACGCGCATGTGGCCGACCTCCGCGGCCACGCCGGCGAAACCGCGCACGAGCTGGCCGTTGACCACGACGGCACCGCCCAGGCCCGTGCCCAGCGTGAGCGTCAGCATGTCGTCGACGTCCCGCGCGGCGCCGAACCGGAACTCGGCCCAGCCCGCGGCGTTCGCGTCGTTCTCCACGACGATCTCGACCGGGTCCTCGACGAGCGCTGCGATCTTGTCGCGCAGCGGGTACTCGCGCCACGCGATGTTCGGCGCGAACAGCACGCCCGAGCGGTCCGCCGCGACGAAGCCCGCGGCGGCCAGGCCGATCGCGGAGACCTTGTGGTCGACCGTCAGCTCGGCGTACGCGTCGGCGATCGCCGCGTCGATGCTCGCGACGTCGTCGGGCTCGGTGTCACGCCGCGTCTTCGCCAGGATCCGACCCTCGTCGTCGACCACACCGACGGCGATCTTCGTACCGCCGATGTCCACCCCGATGGCGTGCATGCGCTCGTGCTCCCGATGAGATCAAGTGGCTGACGGCCGCGGACCGGGTCCGCCGCCCCTCGTGTACACCCGGGCGTGCGGCCGGACTGCTCCGGTCCGCGCCCGGCGCGTCGCGTGCGGGACCCGACGTTGACGCCTCGGGTCCGGCGCCCCACGCTAGCGCCAACCCGGCCGCGCTCGTGCGCGAGTCCGTCCGGGCGACCACGTGAGGCTAGCGCGCGCCGGTGCAGCGGGACCTGGACGGACGTCCCGTATCCTCGTCGGACCCGTCGCCCCTCTGCCACTGGAGCCAGAATGGTCGAGTTCAGCACACCGTTGCTCGTCGAGGTCCCCCGCGACCGCAACCTCAACGACCTGTTCGCCGAACGGCTGGCGGCCGACCCCGACGGGGTGGTGGTCGAGCACAAGACCGAGCAGACCGACCCCTGGATCCCGATCACGACGCGCGAGCTCGACGCGGAGATCGTCGCCGTGGCGAAGGGCCTGGCCGCCAAGGGCGTCGCGCCGGGCGACCGGGTCGGCATCATGTCCCGCACCCGCTACGAGTGGACGCTGCTCGACTGGGCGGTCTGGGCGGCCGGCGCCGTGCCCGTGCCGATCTACGAGACCTCGTCCGCCGAGCAGGTCGCGTGGATCCTCACCGACGCCGCGGTCTCCGTGCTCGTCGTCGAGAGCGCCGCCCACGCCGCCACCGTCGACGAGGTCCGTGCGCAGACCTCCGACCTGCGCGAGGTCCTCGTCATCGACGACGGCGCCGTCGAGGCGCTCGTCGCCGCGGGTGCCGACGTCGCGGACGACGAGATCGCCCGCCGCCGCTCGCTCGCCGAGCTGTCGAGCGTCGCGACGATCATCTACACGTCCGGCACGACCGGGCGCCCCAAGGGCGTCGAGCTGACGCACGGCAACTTCTACGAGCTCACCGTCAACGCGGTCGAGGGGCTCAAGGAGGTCGTGTCCTACCCGGGCGCGCGCACGCTGCTGTTCCTGCCGCTCGCCCACGTGTTCGCGCGCTTCATCCACGTGCTGTGCATCCCCGCGGGCGCGGTGCTCGGCCACTCGTCGGACACCCGCACGCTGCTCGAGGACCTCGGCAGCTTCCGGCCGACGTTCGTGCTCGCGGTCCCCCGCGTGTTCGAGAAGGTCTACAACGGGGCCGAGCAGAAGGCCGCCGCCGCGGGCAAGGGCGCGATCTTCCAGCGCGCGGCCAAGACGGCGATCGTCTACTCCCGCGCGCTCGACACCCCGAAGGGCCCGAGCCCCTGGCTGCGCCTGCAGCACAAGGTCGCGGACGTCCTCGTCCTGCACAAGATCCGGGCGCTGCTCGGCGGCCAGACGCGCTGGGCGATCTCGGGCGGCGCGCCGCTCGGCGAGCGCCTCGGGCACTTCTACCGCGGCGTCGGGCTCAAGGTCCTCGAGGGCTACGGCCTGACCGAGACGACCGCCCCCGCGACCGTCAACCTGCCCGCACGCACGAAGATCGGCACCGTCGGGGTCCCGCTGCCCGGCACGTCGGTGCGCATCGCCGACGACGGCGAGGTCGAGGTCAAGGGCATCCAGGTGTTCCGCGGCTACCACGACAACGCGGAGGCGACCGCGGAGGCCATGGAGGACGGCTGGTTCCGCACCGGCGACCTCGGCTCCCTCGACGACGAGGGGTACCTGTCGATCACGGGCCGCAAGAAGGAGATCATCGTCACCGCCGGCGGCAAGAACGTCGCACCCGCGGTGCTCGAGGACCGCCTGCGCGGCCACCCGCTCATCAGCCAGGTCGTCGTCGTGGGCGACCAGCGCGCGTACATCGCGGCGCTCGTGACCCTCGACGTCGAGAGCCTGCCCGGGTGGCTGTCCGCGCACGGCAAGCCCGAGATGACGCCCGAGCAGGCCGCGCAGGACCCCGACGTGCTCGCGTCGATCGACAAGGCCGTCGCCCGCGCGAACAAGGCCGTCTCGCGCGCGGAGTCGATCCGCCGCTACCGGATCCTCGACACCGACCTCACGATCGCCAACGGCTACCTCACGCCGAAGCTCAGCGTGAAGCGGTCCGTGGTGCTCAAGGACTTCGCGGCGGACGTCGACGCGCTGTACGACCCGTCCTCCGGCGGGCACGACGTGTCCTGACGGCACGCGGCTCCACGGACGGGCGGTGCGGGGCTCTCCCGCACCGCCCGTCCGTCGTCGCGGGTCAGCCGCCCTCCGCCATCCGCAGCGGCGGCACGAGCCGCAGCTGCGACAGCGTGCCCAGCGCGCGCTGCTCCGCGTCGTCGAGCTCGAAGACGGGACGCACCGGCGCGTCCGCCACCCGACCGTGCCGGGCCGGGTCGTCCGCGCCGCGGCGGCGCGGCACCTCGAGCACGAACGTGACGACGCAGTCGGCGCAGGCGGCCGGCCGGGCGGTGCACCCCTCGCAGTCGATGATCATGCGGCGGACGCTAGGACCGACCTCCGACACGACCGCCCGACACGCGCGCCGACACGCCGTCCCGCCGCGCCTCCGACGACCGCCGCAGACGCCGACCGCCGCCCAGGGGGACGGCCGCGGCTCAGCCGTGGCGCAGCCGGGCCACCAGCGTCGCCGACGGCACCACGTACGCGCCGCGCGCCTCCACGTCGCGCGCGACCTCCTGGTCGCTCGTGACGACGACGACCACGCGGCCCACCGGCTCGGCCTGCACCAGGCGCCGGATCAGGTCGTCCGCGATCTCCCCCACCGAGAACCGCACCCGCACGCCGTGCGCGAGCGTCCCCGCCGCCATCGGCGTCGGACGGCCGTCGAAGCAGCACGTCACCTCCGCGCCCGTGCGGCTCGCGAGCCCCGCGAGGCCGTCGACGAGCACGCGCCGCTGCTGCTCGAGCGTCAGCTCGGCGTACCCGGTCTTCGTCACGTTGTAGCCGTCGACGACGAGGTGCGCGCGGGGCTGCCGCAGGAGCTCGTCGAGCAGGCCGGGGTCCTCCACGTGCCGCCCCCGCGACCCCAGCCGCGCCGGCGCGGCGTCCTGCGGCGGTGCGACGAGGTCCGCGGGGAGGTCCGTCGTCGGCGGGAGCGCCAGCTCCGTCCGCAGGCCGCTCGCGGCGTCGACAATCGTGTCCAGCAGGAGGCGCACGCGCGCGTCCGCGAGCTTGCGGGCGACGCGCAGCTCGGCGCGCGCCGCGGTCCGCTCCGCGTCGGCCGCGCGCCGCTCGTCCGCCGCGGCCTCGAGCGCCGTCACCGCCTCGTCGCGCGCCTCGCGGGCCCGCGCGAGCTCGGCGGCGGCCTCCTCGAGCGCCCGCCGACCCTCGGCGCGGGCGCGGTCCGCGTCGGAGCGGAGCTTGCGCGCCTGCTTGCGCAGCGTGGCGACCTCCTCGAGCGCGGCGTCGCGCTCCGTGCGGGTGCGCTCGAGCTCGTCGGACAGCCGCGTGACGACCTCCGGCGCGGGGCCGGCGTCGTCGCGCGCGGGCGTCGGCGCGGTCGGCGGGACGAGCGCCCGCCAGTCACGGCCGAGCAGCCACGCGCCGGCCGCCGCGGCCCACGACGGCTCGACGGGCTCGTCGCGGCCACCCTCGTCGACCGCGTGCTCGTCGGACGCGCGCTCGTCGGGCGCGTGCTCGTCGGGCACGCCGTCGTCGGACGCGCGCTCGTCGGGCTCCGTGTCGTCGACCGACGCGCCGAGAGCACGCGCGAGGTCGCGGTGCTCGGCCGCCCAGGTGCGCGTGGTGCGGGTCCGGAACGACTCCTCGCGCAGCGCCGCCCACAGCGGCACCGCGCCCGCGCTCGCCCGCTTCGCCGGCGCGAACGCCGCGACACGCCGCAGCGCGGGCGGGACGGCCACGGGGTCGTAGCCCTGCAGCGCACGCGCCGCGACCGCGACGAGCTCGGCCCGCAGCGGCGCCGGGACCTGCACGTCGTCGTCCATGCCGTCACCCTAGGGCCCGGCGCGGGCCGGGCGCGCGAGGCACGGGACGACGGGGAGCGGTACCGGACGTGGGCGACACGCGCGGCGTCGGCGCGTCGGCGTGTCGGCGCGCGGAGGTACCGTCCCCGGCATGCGCCCCAGCCTGTACCGTCCGCGCCCCGTCTGGGCCGGCGACCCGGTGCCGGGGCCGCCCGCCGAGGGCCCGGGCTCCCCCGCCGGGCTCACCGTCGTGCAGCCCGCGCTCGACGAGATCGGCACGCCGCTGGCCGAGGTCACGTTCGTCGTCGTCGACCTCGAGACCACGGGCGGAACCCCGGCGGAGTGCGGCATCACCGAGATCGGCGCGGTCAAGGTGCGCGGCGGCGAGGTGCTCGGCGAGTTCCAGACGCTCGTCGACCCCGGCGGCCCCGTCCCGCCGTTCATCCAGGTGCTCACCGGCATCACCACGTCCATGCTCGTCGGCGCCCCGCGGATCGAGGAGGTGCTGCCCGCATTCCTCGAGTTCGCGCACGGCAGCGTGCTCGTCGCGCACAACGCGCCGTTCGACGTCGGGTTCCTGCGCGCCGCGGCCGCCCGCACGGGGCACGCGTGGCCCGGGTACCGGGTCGTCGACACCGTGCGCCTCGCCCGGCGCGTCGTGACGCGCGACGAGGCGCCCAACCACAAGCTCGGCACGCTCGCCGCGCTGTTCGGTGCGGAGGTCGCCCCGACCCACCGCGCCCTCGACGACGCCCGCGCGACCGTCGACGTGCTGCACGCGCTCCTCGGGCGCCTCGGGCCCCTCGGCGTCACGCACCTCGAGGACCTCGCCGGCGCCACCGACCCCGTGCCCCAGGAGGTCCGCCGCAAGCGCACCCTCGCCGACGGGCTGCCCGACGCCCCGGGCGTGTACCTGTTCCGCGGCCCGGGCGACGAGGTCCTCTACGTCGGGACGTCCACGACGTCCCTGCGCACCCGCGTGCGGTCCTACTTCACCTCGTCGGAGAAGCGCGGCCGCATCCAGGAGATGGTGCGCATCGCCGAGCGCGTCGACCCGGTGGTGTGCGCGACGCCCCTCGAGGCGCGCGTGCGCGAGCTGCGGCTCATCGCCGAGCACGCGCCGCGCTACAACCGCCGCTCCCGGTTCCCCGAGCGCATGCCGTGGGTGCGCCTCACGCACGAGCCCTACCCGCGGCTGTCGGTCGTCCGCGAGGTCCGCGACGAGCCCGGCACCGCCTACGTGGGGCCGTTCGGCTCGTCGTCCGGGGCGCAGCTCGCGCTCGAGGCGCTGCAGGAGACGTTCCCCGTGCGGCAGTGCACGCGCCGGCTGCCGCTCGTCGCACCCGCCGGGGCGTCGTCGTGCGCGCTCGCCGGCATGGGCCGCTGCGGCGCGCCCTGCACGGGCGACCAGGACGCCGCCGCGTACGGACGGGTCGTCGAGCGCGTCCGCGCCGCGATGCTCGGCGACCCCGCGCCCGTCGTCGCGGCGCACGCGGAACGGATCGAGGCGCTCGTCGCCCAGCAGCGCTACGAGGAGGCCGCGACCGTCCGGGACCGGCTGGGCGCGTTCCTGCGCGGCGCGGCCAGGGCGCAGCGCGTGGCACCGGTCGCGCGGTGCGCGGAGGTCGTCGCCGCCCGGCGCGCCGACGACGGCGGCTGGGAGATCGTGCTCGTGCGGCACGGCCGCCTCGCGGCCACGGCCCGCGTGGACCGGGCCACCGACCCGCGCCCGACGATCGCGACGCTGCGCGCCACGGCCGAGCACGTCCCCGCGCCGGTCGCGCCGGCGTCGGCCGCGCACCCCGAGGAGACGGACCTCGTGCTCGACTGGCTCGAGCGGCCCGGCGTGCGGATCGTCGACGTCGTCGGCACGTGGGCGCTGCCCGTGCGCACCGCGCTCGCGGACGTCGACCCGGCGGCCGCGATCGCCGCGCACGCCGCCGCCGTGGCCGGCCGCACCCCGCCCGCCGTCGGCGCGGTCGCGGTGCCCGACCCGGTGCCCGGGGCGCCCGCCGCCGTCCTCGCCGACGCGCCGGTGCCCCGCACGGCCTGAGCCGCCCGGCAGCGGCATGATGGCGCCATGCTGACCGCCATCGTCCTCATCGAGACCGACGCCGCCCGCATCCCCGAGGTCGCCTCGCAGATCGCCGACATCCGCGGCGTGAGCGAGGTCTACTCCGTGACCGGCGAGGTGGACCTCATCGCGCTCGTGCGGGTGCGCGAGCACGACGACCTCGCCGACGTCATCGCCGACCGGGTCAGCAAGGTCGAGGGCGTCCTGCGCACCCAGACGTACATCGCGTTCCGCACGTACAGCCAGCACGACCTCGACCAGGCGTTCGCGCTCGGCCTCGAGGACTGACCTCCGGCGGGACCGCGCGCGGCCGCGGGGCCGTCAGGCGCTCGCGGCGCGCCAGCGCTCGAGCGCGGCACGCGCCGCACCCGAGTCCACCGACGTGCGGGCGTGCTCGACGCCCGCCGCGAACCGCTCGAGCAGCGTCCCCTCGGCCGTGCCGGGCAGCGTGCCGTCGGCCACGAGCGCGGCGGCCGCGTTCAGCAGCACCGTCTCGCGCACCGGCCCCGGCTCGCCGTCGAGGAGCGCGCGCGCCACGCCCGCGTTGTGCGCGGCGTCCGCACCGCGCAGCGCTGCGAGCTCCACGCGCTCGACGCCCAGCTCGCGCCAGTCGACCACGTGCTCGTCGACCGCGCCGTCGCGGACCACCCAGACCCGGGTCGGGGCCGTCGGCGCGATCTCGTCGAGCCCGTCCTCGCCGCGGAACACGAGCGCGCTGACCCCGCGGCGCGCGAGCACGCCCGCGATGAGCGGCCCCATGCGGCCGTCGCCCACGCCGATAGCGGTCGCCGGCGGCTGCGCGGGGTTCGTGAGCGGCCCCAGGAAGTTGAACGCCGTCGCGATGCCCAGGCCCGCGCGCGCCGCGGCCGTGTGGCGGAACGACGGGTGGAACACCTGCGCGAAGCAGAACGTGATGCCCGCGTCGGTCGCGATCCGGGCGACCCGCTCCGGCGGGTGGTCCAGACGGATGCCGAGCTGCTCCAGGACGTCCGCCGAGCCGGACGACGACGACGCGGCCCGGTTGCCGTGCTTCACGACGCGCAGCCCGGTGCCCGCGACGACGAGCGCCGCCATCGTCGAGATGTTGACCGTGTGCGCCCGGTCGCCGCCCGTGCCGACGATGTCCACGATGCGGCCCGGGACCTCGATGCGGTGCGCGTGCTCGAGCATGGTCGCGGCGAGCCCGGTGAGCTCGTCGACGGTCTCGCCCTTGGCGCGCAGCCCGACGAGGAAGCCCGCGATCTGCACCGGCGACGCCTCGCCGCGCATGATCTCGTCCATCGCCCACGACGCCTGCTCGGACGTCAGGTCGTGCCCCGCGACGAGGCTCGACAGCAGGTCCGGCCAGGTGGTCGCGGCGCTCATCAGGCGACGGTGGCGTCGGTCGTGGCCGCCAGCAGCTCGACGACCGCGCGGTGCAGCGCCATCGGGTCGAGCGGGCGGCTCACGGTCGCGTCCGCCTCGGACCACGACGCGAGCCACGCGTCCTGCGGCCGCCCGATGAGCACGAGCACCGGCGGGCAGCGGTAGATCTCCTCCTTGAGCTGGCGGCCCAGGCCCATGCCGCCGAGCTTGTCCGCCTCGCCGTCGAGCACGAGCAGGTCCACGCCGCCCGCCTCGGCCGCCGCGACGACGGCCGCCGGGGTGGCCGCCTCGACCCAGTCGATCTCCGGGGCGCCGTGCTGCAGCCGCGGGCCGAGCGCGAGCCGCACCTGGGCGCGCACGTCCACGTCGTCGCTGTACAGGACGATCCGCGGGCCGGTGGTCGCTGCGGCTGGCTCGTGCGCGGTGCTCATGGTGCTTCCTCACTCGTCGTCGACGTGCGTCGGAGGAATCTTGGCACGACGTGACGCAGGACACGACGACGTGGCGCGTGTGCGACCCGTCACGCGGCGCAGGTTCGCCCGCACCCGCCGCGCTCGGGCGCGCACCGCGTGTTCACGCGGCACCCACCAGTCCGGCACGCGTCCGTCACGGCCCAGGTCAGCGCGCCGGATCATGACGGTGTGACATTTACCGCCCGGCGCGCGTGGGTCCAATGACCCATGCGGACGCTGGATCAGCCATAATGGCGACCGTGTCGACCGCAACGGCTGCCCCTCGCTCTGCCCCCCACGTGAGCGTCAACCGACCGAACCCCGTGTCGGTCGGCACGATCGTGTGGCTCGCCAGCGAGCTCATGTTCTTCGCCGGCCTCTTCGCCATGTACTTCACGGTGCGCGCCGCAGTGCCCGAGGAGTTCGCGGAGCAGACCGCCAAGCTCAACCTGACCTTCGCGGCGATCAACACGACCGTCCTGGTGCTGTCGTCGGTGACGTGCCAGATGGGCGTGTGGGCCGCCGAGCGCTTCCAGCCGGTCCGCAGCGGCTCGCTGCTGCAGGTGAACCGCTGGGGCATGAACGAGTGGATGACGCTCACCTACGTCATGGGTGCGTTCTTCATCGGCGGTCAGGTGTACGAGTACGCCGAGCTGGTGCACGAGGGTCTGACGATCTCGTCCAGCCCGTACGGCTCGGTCTTCTACCTCACGACCGGCTTCCACGGCCTGCACGTCGTGGGTGGTCTCATCGCCTTCCTGTTCCTGCTCGGCCGCTCGTTCTCGGCCAAGCGGTTCGGCCACCACGAGGCGACCACCGCGATCGTGACGTCGTACTACTGGCACTTCGTCGACGTCGTGTGGATCGCGCTGTTCGCGGTCATCTACCTGCTGCGCTGACGCAGCCCCGCCCCTGCCCCCTTACTTGCGAGACGAGGAACGATCCGTGAAGGCACTCGCAGCCCGCAGGCACGACCGGCGTGCACCGGCCTTGCTGCTCCTGCTGGCGCTGCTGCTGGTCGGTGCGGTGTACGCGGTCCTCGCCCCTTCGTCGGCCCAGGCGGCCGCGGAGACGGCGACGGCTGAGGACATCGCTGCCGGCGAGAAGCTGTTCCAGGCCAACTGCTCCACCTGTCACGGACCGTCCGCGGCCGGCACCGAGAGCGGCCCGTCGCTCATCGGCGTGGGCGCCGCCGCCGTCGACTTCCAGGTCGGCACCGGCCGCATGCCGATGCAGATGCAGGGGCCGCAGGCGCAGGCGAAGCCGGTGCAGTTCGACGAGGAGCAGATCTCGCAGCTCGCGGCGTTCGTCGCGTCGCTCGGTGCGGGCCCGTCGATCCCCACCGCCGAGATGGTCGACCCCGCGCTCGGCGACGTCGCGTCCGGCATGGCGCTCTTCCGCACCAACTGCGCGATGTGCCACAACGCCATCGGCGCCGGTGGTGCGCTCTCGCAGGGCAAGTTCGCACCGAACCTCTGGGACACCACCCCGACGCACCTCTACGAGGCGATGCTCACGGGCCCGCAGTCGATGCCGGTGTTCAACGAGGCGAACCTCACGCCCGAGGAGAAGCGCGACATCATCGCGTTCATCGACGAGCAGGGCAACGGCTCGCCCGGCGGGCTCGACCTCGGCTCGCTCGGCCCCGTGGGCGAGGGCCTGTGGGCCTGGGTCGCCGGCCTCGGCCTGCTGCTCGGCCTCTCTGTCTGGATCGGAGCGAAGTCCTCGTGAGCACCCCCCACGACTCCCAGGAGCTCAGCGTCACCGGCGACGGCACGCCGCCGGCACGGTTCGAGAACCCCGGCCTGCACGAGCACAAGCCGCGTCAGGCCGACGTCGACCCCCGCGTCGCGAAGCGGGTCGAGCGCCAGGTGCTCACGCTCCTGACGCTGTCGATCCTCGGCACGGTCGCCGTCGTCTGGGCGTACTTCGCCCTGCCGCCGGGTGAGACCGTCGGCTCGATGCGCCTGTCGAACCTGGTGCTCGGCCTCGGGCTCGCCGTGTGCCTGCTCGGCATCGGCATCGGCGGCAACTACTACATCAAGCTCCTCATGAGCAACCGCGAGTACGTCGAGGAGCGTCACCCGACGGCCTCGTCGGACGAGACGCGCGAGATCGCCGTCCAGATGCTCAAGGACGGCGCCGAGGACTCCGGCCTGACGCGCCGCGGCGCGATCATCGGCGCCGGCGTCACCGCGCTCGCGCTCTTCCCGCTGTCCATCCTCGTCCCGCTGATCGGCAACGTCGGCGAGGACTGGAACGTGCGCAAGTTCAAGCACACGATGTGGAAGAAGGGCACGCGCCTCGCCACCGACCCGACGGGCCGCCCGATCAAGGCGTCCGACGTGACCATCGGCGACGTCTGGCACGTCATCCCCGAGGGCCTCAACGACCTGCACGAGGGCAAGCTCGACGAGAAGGCCAAGGCCGTCGTCCTGCTCGTGCGCCTCGACCCGCGCGACCTCAAGTCGGACCAGTCCCCCGAGGGTGAGACCTGGTCGCACGACGGGATCGTCGCCTACTCGAAGATCTGCACGCACGTCGGGTGCCCCGTCGCCCTCTACGAGCAGCAGACCCACCACCTGCTGTGCCCGTGCCACCAGTCGACGTTCGACGTGGCCGACAGCTGCAAGGTCGTCTTCGGCCCCGCCAAGCGCCCGCTGCCGCAGCTGCCGATCACGGTCGACGACGAGGGCTACCTCGTCGCGCAGGGTGACTTCGCCGAGCCGATCGGCCCGAGCTTCTGGGAGCGTGCGACCAAGTGAGCGAGCTCAAGACTCCCCCGACGACGCGGGCCGGCAAGGCCGCGGACTACCTCGACCAGCGCACGGGCGTCGGCAACGCGGTCAAGTTCTTCGCGCGCAAGGTCTTCCCGGACCACTGGTCGTTCTTCCTCGGCGAGATCGCGCTGTACAGCTTCGTCACGCTGCTGATCTCGGGCGTGTTCCTCACGCTGTTCTTCGTGCCGAGCATGGCCGAGACGCACTACGAGGGACCCTGGCCGTCGATGAACGGCGTCGAGATGTCCGAGGCGTTCGCCTCGACCCTGCGCCTGTCGTTCGAGGTGCGCGGCGGTCTGCTCATGCGGCAGATCCACCACTGGGCGGCGCTGATCTTCATGGCGTCGATCGTGGTGCACATGTTCCGCGTGTTCTTCACCGGGGCGTTCCGCAAGCCGCGTGAGCTCAACTGGCTCGTCGGCTTCGTGCTGCTGATCCTCGGCCTGGCGGCCGGCTTCTCCGGCTACTCGCTGCCCGACGACGTCCTGTCCGGCAACGGCCTGCGCATCACCGACGGCGTCGTCAAGGCGATCCCGATCATCGGCTCGTACATGTCGTACTTCGTGTTCGGTGGCGAGTTCCCCGGGACGGACCTGATCCCGCGTCTGTTCACGGTGCACATCCTGCTCGTGCCCGGCCTGATCCTCGCGCTCATCGGCCTGCACCTGTTCCTCATGGTGATGCACAAGCACACGCAGTACCCGGGCTCGGGCCGCACGAACACCAACGTCGTCGGCTACCCGGCGCTGCCGGCCTACGCGGGCAAGCTGCTGTTCAACCTCTTCGTGGTGTTCGGCGTCATCGCCCTCATGGCCGCGACGATGCAGATCAACCCCGTGTGGAACTACGGCCCGTACGACCCGTCGCCCGTGTCCGCAGGTGCCCAGCCCGACTGGTACATGCTGTTCCTCGAGGGCTCGCTCCGACTGATGCCCGGGCAGACGGAGATCATGCTCGGCAGCTACACGCTGTCGCTGAACGTGCTGATCCCCGCGATGGTCGTCCCCGGCATCCTGTTCACGCTGCTCGGTGCGTACCCGTTCATCGAGTCGTTCGCGACCGGTGACAAGAGCGAGCACCACGTGCTCGACCGTCCGCGCAACCGGCCGTTCCGCACCGCGTTCGGCGTCTCGCTGCTCGTGGCGTTCGCCATCCTCGTGCTCGCCGGGTCGAACGACCTCATCGCGACGCACTTCCACCTGTCGATCAACGACATCACGTGGGTGTTCCGCGTGCTGCTGTTCCTCGGCCCGTGGATCGCGTTCGTCGTCACCAAGCGCATCTGCCTCGGGCTCCAGCGCAAGGACCGCGAGCTGGTCCTGCACGGGCACGAGACGGGCCGCATCGTGCGCTACGCCTCCGGCGAGTACATCGAGGTGCACAAGCCCCTCGACGCGCACGAGCGGTGGCTGCGCGTGCAGCACGAGCCCATCCGCCCGCTCGAGATCGAGCCGGCCGAGGACTCGCGCGGCGTGCGCCGCAAGGGCTACCGCGCCGACCGGCTGCGTCAGCGGCTCTCCCAGGTCTTCTACGAGGACCGCGTCGAGCCCGTGACGCCGGCCGAGCTGGCCGCCGCGCACGCGGCGCACGGCCACGACGACCACGCCCTCGAGGGCGCGCACGGTGCGCCCGCGCAGGTCGGCGCCGGTGTCGGGGCTCCAGCATCCGAGACGGCCGCCGACGAGCGGAATCACTGATCCCGGGCGAGAGTTGACTGGGTCGGGCGGCTCGCGTCACCGCGCGGGCCGCCCGACTCGTACCCAGCGGGGGCCGTCGCTCCCCCGCACGACGCAGGAGAGGTACTCACGCATGGCTGACTACACGCTTCCGGACCTGCCGTACGACTACGCGGCTCTCGAGCCGCACATCTCCGGCCGGATCATGGAGCTGCACCACGACAAGCACCACGCCGCCTACGTCACCGGCGCCAACACGGCGCTCGAGAAGCTGGCCGAGGCTCGCGAGTCCGGTGACCTCGGTGCGGTCAACCTCCACGAGAAGAACCTCGCGTTCAACCTCGGCGGGCACGTGAACCACTCCGTGTTCTGGCAGAACCTCTCCCCCGAGGGCGGTGACAAGCCGACCGGCGAGCTCGCGGCCGCGATCGACGAGTTCTTCGGCTCGTTCGACGCGTTCCAGAAGCACTTCGCGGCGAACGCCGTCGGCATCCAGGGCTCCGGCTGGTCCATCCTCGGCTGGGACTCGATCGGCCAGAAGCTCGCGATCTTCCAGCTCTACGACCAGCAGAGCAACTTCCCGCTCGGCCTCACGCCGATCGTCGTGCTCGACATGTGGGAGCACGCCTTCTACCTCGACTACGTCAACGTGAAGGCGGACTACGTCAAGGCGTGGTGGAACATCGTCAACTGGGCGGACGCGCAAGCGCGCTTCGACCGCGCTCGTGCGCAGACCGCGGGCCTGATCGTCCCCACCGTCTGACAGTCCCCCGTCGAAGGCCGTCACGCGCTGCGTGGCGGCCTTCGCCATGCCCGGGGGCCGGGTGACGGCAGACGGCCGACTCCAGCGCCCTCAAGCGTCCTCACGGGCGCGAGAGAGCCCACGCCCGACCCCGCGCTTCCTCCGGCCAACCGGCCCCGAAGCCGGAGCGACCACGGGGTCGCGGCCAGCATCACGCCCGACCCTGCGCTTCCTCCGGCCAAGAGGCCCCGAAGCCGGGGCAGCCGCGGGGTCGCGGCTTGCGTGCTCCGGGGCGCACCCGCGGGACCGGCGGAGGGACCGTGGGAAGACGACGAGGCCCGACCGGCGGGTGCCGGTCGGGCCTCGTGAGGATGTGGCGTCAGTGGGCGTGCTGTCCGCGCGAGAACTCGAACACCCAGCCGACGAGCCCGATCACGCCGACGACCATGCCGACGAGGACGAGCCACCAGCCGACGGCCAGGCCGAGGAAGACCACGGCGGCCGAGGCACCGATCGCCAGGGGCCACCAGGACCACGGCGCGAACACGCCCTGGTCGCCGGCGCCCTGCTCGATCTCGCCGTGCTCGTCGTCCTCCGGACGGGCGTCGATGCGACGCGCCAGAAGACCGAAGTAGGCGCCGATCATGCCGGTCAGGCCGCCGACGAGCGGGATGCTCACGGTCCCGACGGGCTCGCCGTCGCTCCAGATCGCGTAGACGAGACCGACCGGGATGAAGAACAGGATCCCGTAGCCGAAGAGCTTGGCCTCGAGCTTCACTTCGTGCCCTCCTCGTTCGGGTTCGTGCCGTCGTCGACGATCGTGGTGGTCGACTGCTCGGGCTCGCCGCCGCCGTTCGCGACGCGCTCGGCCGCGAGCTTCGTCTCACCCGTGCGCTGGGCCTCCCAGTCGAACGGGCCCGGGTCGGGCTCGACGAAGTCCATCGCGGCGACCTCCGGGTGGTGCAGGTCGAACGCGGGACGCTCCGAGCGGATGCGCGGCAGCGACGTGAAGTTGTGCCGCGGCGGCGGGCAGGAGGTGGCCCACTCGAGGGAGCCACCGAAGCCCCACGGGTCGTCGACGGTGACCTTCGGCGCGTTGCGGGCCGTGATGTAGACGTTCCAGAAGAACGGCAGCATCGAGGCGCCGAGGACGACGGCGCCGACGGTCGAGAGCTGGTTCATCCACGTGAAGCCGTCGGCCTCCGCGTAGTCCGCGTAGCGGCGCGGCATGCCGATGACGCCGAGCCAGTGCTGCACGAGGAACGTCGTGTGGAAGCCGATGAACAGCGTCCAGAAGTGGATCTTGCCGAGGCGCTCGTCGAGCATCTTCCCGGTGAACTTCGGCCACCAGAAGTAGAAGCCGGCGAACATCGCGAACACGACGGTGCCGAACACCACGTAGTGGAAGTGCGCGACGACGAAGTACGTGTCGGACAGGTGGAAGTCGAGCGCCGGGCTGGACAGGATGATGCCCGTCAGACCGCCGAAGAGGAACGTCACGAGGAAGCCGATCGTCCACAGCATCGGGGTCTCGAACGTGAGCTTCCCTCGCCACATCGTGCCGATCCAGTTGAAGAACTTCACGCCTGTCGGCACCGCGATGAGCATCGTCATGAACGCGAAGAACGGCAGCAGGACCGAGCCGGTGACGTACATGTGGTGCGCCCACACGGTCACGGAGAGCGCGGCGATCGCGACGGTCGCGTAGACGAGGCCCTTGTAGCCGAAGATCGGCTTGCGGCTGAAGACCGGGAGGATCTCGGTCGCGATGCCGAAGAACGGCAGCGCGATGATGTACACCTCGGGGTGCCCGAAGAACCAGAACAGGTGCTGCCAGAGCAGCGCACCGCCGTTCTCGGGGTTGAACACCTGCGCGCCGAGCCGGCGGTCGGCGCCGAGCGCGAACAGCGCGGCGGCCAGCGGCGGGAACGCCATGAGGATCAGCAGCGACGTCACGAGGGTGTTCCACGTGAAGATCGGCATGCGGAACATCGTCATGCCGGGCGCACGCATCGTGACGATCGTGGTGATGAAGTTGACCGCACCGAGGATGGTGCCGAAGCCACCGAGCGCGAGGCCGAAGACCCACAGGTCACCGCCGAGCCCTGGCGAGTACACGGTGTTCGACAGCGGCGCGTAGGCGAACCAGCCGAACGAGGCGGCGCCCTGCGGCGTGAGGAAGCCCGCGGCGGCGATGAGGCCGCCGAAGAAGAAGAGCCAGAACGCGAACATGTTCAGGCGCGGGAACGCCACGTCGGGCGCGCCGATCTGCAGCGGCATGATCACGTTGGCGAAGCCCGCGAACAACGGAGTCGCGAACAGCAGCAGCATGATCGTGCCGTGCATCGTGAACGCCTGGTTGTACTGCTCCTTGGACTGGAACACGTCCATGCCCGGCGTGAACAGCTCGGCGCGGATCAGGAGCGCCAGCAGACCGCCGACGACGAACCAGATCACGCTCGTGATCAGGTACATGTACCCGATCGTCTTGTGGTCGGTGGACGTGACCCACTTGACCACGGTGCGTCCGAGGCTCTGGCGCCTGGGCGCCAGCCCCGGGATGTTCTCCACGGCCGCGGCCATCAGTTCTCGTCCTCCTGCGTCGCGCTGTTCAGGTTCTGCAGCCGGCTGTACTCCAGGCCGAGCGCACCGGTCTGGCCCTTCGCGCGGAGCTCCTCGATGTGCGCGTCGTACTCGTCCCGGGAGACGACCTTGACGTTGAACAGCATCGAGGAGTGCTCCTCGCCGCAGAGCTCGGCGCACTTGCCTCGGTACAGGCCCTCCTGCTGCGGGGTGACCTGGAAGTAGTTCGTCTTGCCCGGGATCATGTCCATCTTGTAGAGGAACGCCGGGACCCAGAACGAGTGGATGACGTCACGCGAGTCGAGCTGGAACTCGACGGTCTCGCCGACCGGCAGGTACAGCGTGATCTGGTCGTCGAGGACGCCCTCGGTCTCGCCGACCTGCTGGGCGTGCTGGCCCGTGTCGTAGACGTCGTCGTCGAGGTAGTTGAAGTCCCAGCTCCACTGCTTGCCGATGGCCTGGATCTTCACGTCGGCCTCGCCGGACGTGTCGTTGATCGCGGTCATGTCGCGGTTCGTGAAGTAGAACAGCACGCCGACCATGACGATCGGCAGGATCACGTACATGATCTCGAGCGGCACGTGGTAGCGGAGCTGGACCGGCAGCACGTCGTCCGACTTGCGCTTCCGGTACACCGCGATGCACCAGAGCATCAGGCCCCAGGTGATGAGGCCGACGATGAGAGCCGCGATCCACGAGCCGACCCAGAGGTCGGCGATGGTGCCCGTCTGGTTCGTGACTTCGGCGTCAGAGCTGCCGGGCAGCCAGCCGCGCTCGACCTGCTCGGAGCAACCGCTCAGTGCCACAGCTGCGACGGCCGCGATGCCTGCCCACTTCAGGGCCGGGCGCCGCGTCCGGCGGGGGGTTTCCGGGTGCAACGGGGGACCTCTCGCTCACGTCCCCGGCCCGCGGCGCCCGCGGGGGCGTCACGCACCATGGGACCTTCGTCCTCGACCTGTGCAGCCTAGCGCGCGAACGGGCGTGCCGGTCGCCCGCGGCGCGCGATGACGACGCCGTGTCAGCACCGTCACACTCCCGCGCAGGCCGCCGGCGCACGAACACGTGTGTACAGGCGCAGGTCCGCGCCCGCCGGGGCTCGCGGACCGCCGGGGCGGCCCGGCTCGCTACCGTGGCGCCGTGGACGACGACCTGCCCGCGCGCCCCGGCGCGTCGCACCCGCAGACCCCCGACGGCGCGCCGGCCGACGCGCCGCGCGCGCCGCGCCGCGTCGTGCTCGACGCGGGCGGCCGGGCCCCGCTCCTGCCCGCGGCCCGGGCGGCGTTCGTCGAGGCGCTCGACCAGGGCTGGGCGGACCCGCGCCGCCTGCACGCCGAGGGCCGGCGCGCGCGGGCGCTGCTCGACGGCGCGCGCGAGGCGCTCGCCGCGGCCCTCGGCGCCCGGACGCAGGACGTGGACCTCGCCCCGTCCCACACCGCGGCGCTCCACGCGGCCGTGCGCATGGTCGCCCGCGGCCGGCGCCGGGTCGGCGCCGACGTCGTGACGAGCGCCGTGGAGCGCTCCGCGGTGCTGCACGCCGCGGGCTTCGTCGCGCAGCGCGCCGAAGGCGCCCACGTGACCGTCGGCGTCGACGCCACGGGCGCGGTCGACGTCGCGGCCTTCGCCGAGGCCGTGCGCGCACCCGGGGTGGTCCTGGCCGCGCTGCAGCACGCGAACGGCGAGGTCGGCACGCTCCAGCCGGTCGCCGACGTGCACGAGGCCGCGAGCGCGGCGGGGGTGCCGCTCCTCGTGGACGCGGGCGCGAGCGTCGGGCACGTCGACGTCGGCTCGTCGTGGGACGTGCTGGCGGCGGACCCGGGCGACTGGGGCGGCCCGGGTGGTCTCGGCGTCCTGGTGACCCGGCCCGGGGTGCGCCGCTCCCCCGACTGGCCCGAGGACGAGGACCGCTGGTTCCCCGGAGGCGTGTCCGTCCCCGCGGCGCTGGCCGCGGCGGTCGCGCTGCAGGAGGCGCGGGCGACGGCGGCAGAGCGGGACGCCCGGCTGCGCCCGCTCGTCGACGAGGTGCGCCGCACGGTCGCGGCCGCCGTCCCGGACGTGGACGTGGTCGGCGACCCGGTGCGCCGGCTCCCCCACGTCGTGACGTTCTCGTGCCTGTACGTCGACGGCGAGGCCGTCGTGACCGAGCTGGACCGGCGCGGGTTCGCTGTGGGGTCGGGCTCGGCGTGCTCGTCGAGCACCCTGGAGCCGTCGCACGTGCTCGCCGCGATGGGGGCCCTCACGCAGGGGAACGTGCGTCTGGCGCTGCACCACGCGACGACCGCGCAGGACGTCGCGGACTTCCTGGCCGTGCTGCCGGGCGTGGTGGCCGACCTGCGGGCGAGCCTCGGCGTGCGCTGAGACGCCGGCGGTGGCCCGGTACGACGAGGGCCCGCTCGCTCACCGGGAGGCGAGGAACGGGCCCTGTCGTTCGTGGGGCGGGTGTCAGCTGAACGAGCCGCCGCACGCGCAGGCGCTGCCCGCGTTGGGGTTGTCGATCGTGAAGCCCTGCTTCTCGATGGTGTCCGCGAAGTCGATCGTGGCGCCCTCGAGGTACGGCACGGACATGCGGTCGACGACGACCTCGACGCCGTCGTAGTCGCGCACGGCGTCACCGTCGAGCAGGCGCTCGTCGAAGTAGAGCTGGTAGATGAGGCCGGAGCAGCCACCGGGCTGCACGGCCACCCGGAGCCGCAGGTCGTCGCGGCCCTCCTGCTCGAGCAGGCTGCGGACCTTGTCCGCCGCGACGTCGGTGAGGATCACGCCGTGCGTGGCGACCTCGGTGGTCTCGCTCATGGGCACTCCTGACGGAAGACGTACGTTCTTCGCAGGTCCGCAACCACGGCGGCGCCCGGGTTGTTCCCGGGCGGCTGGTGCGGATCCTCGCGACCAGGGTACGCCCGCCCGCGCGTACCGCGACGGTCCGAGACGCAGGCCACACGGCGGCGGCGACCTGCTCCGCGGACCGTCGGCGAGGCCGTCAGGCGGGCGACCAGGTGCGGGCCACGCGGCCGACGCGCGCCGCGAGCGTCCCGGCAGGGTCGGCGAGCGCGGCGGCGACGAGGTCGTCGCGGTCCGCCACGGCGTACGCGCCGGCCAGCCCGGCCGCCGCCCACTCGCGCCGCCCGACCTCGACCTGCCCGGCGACCACGACCGTCGGCACCGCGTGCGGGAGCGCGCGCTCGGCGACGAGCGCCGCGACCTTGCCGTGCAGGGACTGCCAGTCGAACCGCCCCTCCCCCGTCACGACGAGGTCGGCGGCGGCGATCCGCGCGTCGAGCCCGACCGCGTCGGCGACGAGCGCCCCTCCGGGCACGACGCGCCCGCCGAGCAGCGCGAGCCCGAAGCCGAGCCCGCCGGCCGCGCCCGCACCGGGGGTGTGCGTGAGGCGGCGCGCCGCCGAGCCGGGGCCCGCGAGCAGGTCGGGGCGCAGCGCGTCGCCGAGCGCGTCGACCGCGGCGCGGGAGAACGTCGCGAGCGACCGCTCGAGGTCCTGCGCCTGCTGCGGGGTCGCGCCCTTCTGCGGGGCGAACCCCGCGCTGGCGCCCTGCAGGCCCAGCAGCGGGACGTCGACGTCGGTCGCGACGAGCAGCTCGGTCCCGGCCCACGCGGCGCGCAGGTCGCGCAGCGCGGACAGGTCGGCGGGGCGGACGTCGACGAGCGGGCCGCCACCGTGGCCGAGGCGCCCGTCGGGGTCCGGGTGCCCGAGCCCGACGAGCACGCCCGCGCCCGCGTCGTTCGTCGCGGACCCGCCGAGGCCGACGACCACGCGGCCCGCGCCGGTGCCGCGCGCGGCGGCGAGGAGCTCGCCCAGGCCGCGGGTCGTGGTGCGCGTGGGATCGCGGCGGTCCTCGGGGACGAGGGCGAGGCCGACGGCGTGCGCGGACTCGACGTACGCGGTGCGGCGGGCACCGTCGTCGACGACGAGCACGGCGGCGGGCGCCGGCTCCCCCAGCGGGCCGGTGACCGTGACGGCGACGAGCTCGCCGCCGAGGCTCGCGCGCAGCGTCTCGACGAACCCGGGCCCGCCGTCGGACAGCGGGCAGGCGGTGACGTCGTCGTGCGGCGCGGCGGCCCGCCACGCGTCGGCGATCGTCGTCGCGGCCTGCGCGGACGTCAGGCTCGAGCCGAAGCAGTCGGGGGCGACCAGGACACGCACGCCGGGCATCGTCGCACGTCCGGACGGCCCGCTGCCCGACGCACGTCACGTCGGGACCCTCGCGGGCGCACGCGCGCGTTGTGCAAGGATCGGCGCGTGAGCCTGACGACACCCGACACGTCCGCGACGAGCGCGCGCGCGTTCGTCGAGCCCGCCCCCTCGGCCCTGCTCCTGCTGGGCCGCGGCGTGGACCTCGCGTCCGAGCGCGGCGTCGAGTGCGCGGGCGCGCTGCCCGCGCCGAGCGACCCCGACCTCGTCGAGCGCGCGCGCGCGGCCCGCGCCGCCCTCGGCGACCGCGCGTTCGTGCTGGGGCACCACTACCAGCGCGACGAGGTCATCGCGTTCGCCGACGTCACCGGGGACTCCTTCAAGCTCGCCCGCGAGGCCGCGGCCCGCCCCGAGGCCGAGTTCGTCGTCTTCTGCGGCGTGCACTTCATGGCCGAGTCGGCCGACATCCTCACCTCCGACGCCCAGCAGGTCGTCCTACCGGACCTCGCCGCGGGGTGCTCGATGGCGGACATGGCGGCGATCGACCAGGTCGACGACGCGTGGGACGTGCTCGTCGACGCGGGCGTCGCGGACGACACGGTCCCCGTCACGTACATGAACTCGACCGCGGCCATCAAGGCGTTCACGGGCCGTCACGGCGGCACGGTCTGCACGTCGTCGAACGCGCACGTCGCGCTGCGCTGGGCGTTCGACAAGGTCGGCGGCCTCGACGGCACCGGCAAGGTGCTGTTCATGCCGGACCAGCACCTGGGTCGCAACACCGCGGTCCAGCAGCTCGGGATGTCGCTCGACGACTGCGTCGTGTTCGACCCGCGCCGCCCGGGCGGGGGCCTCACCGCGCAGCAGCTGCGCGACGCGCGCATGATCCTGTGGCGGGGGCACTGCTCGGTGCACGGGCGCTTCTCGGCGCAGAACGTCGCGGACGTGCGCGCCGCGGACCCGGACGTGACCGTCCTGGTGCACCCGGAGTGCAAGCACGAGGTCGTCACGGCCGCGGACATGGTCGGGTCGACCGAGTACATCATCAAGGCGCTGGACGCGGCTCCCGCCGGCTCGTCGTGGGCGATCGGCACGGAGCTCAACCTCGTGCGCCGGCTGGCGGCGGCGCACCCGGACAAGACGATCCACTACCTCGACTCGACGGTCTGCTTCTGCTCGACGATGAACCGCATCGACCTGCCGCACCTGGTGTGGGCGCTCGAGTCGCTCGTCGCGGGCCGCGTGGTGAACCGGATCGTCGTCGACCCGGACGACGCGCACTGGGCGCGCGTCGCTCTCGACCAGATGCTGGCGCTGCCGGGCTACTGACCGGTCCCGCTCGCGCAGGAGGAGACGTGTCCACGGAGAAGCCCGTGCGCATCGGCCTGTTCGTGTTCGACGGCTGCGAGGAGCTCGACGTCGTCGGCCCCTACGACGTGCTGGCCTCGTGGGCGCGGCACGGGCGCTCGCACTCGGAGGTCGTGACGTTCTCGGCCGACGGCCGGGGCGTGCGGTGCGCGAAGGGCCTGGGTCTCGTCCCGGACCTGGCGGCCGACGAGGCCGAGGACCTGCACGTGCTCGTGTACCCCGGCAGGCAGGGCACGCGTGCGCTCATGCGCGACGAGGAGCACCTGGCCTGGCTGCGCGGGGTGCGCGAGCGCACTCCCCTGGTCACGAGCGTGTGCACGGGGGCGCTCGTGCTGGCCGCGGCGGGTCTGCTCGCGGGGCGTCCCGCGACGACGCACTGGGCGTCGCTCGACCTGCTGGCCGAGGTCGACCCGAGCATCCAGGTGGACCGCGAGGCGCGGTTCGTCGACGACGGTGACGTCGTCACGTCGGCGGGCGTGTCCGCGGGCATCGACATGGCGCTGCACCTCGTCGCGCGGCTGGACTCCGTCGAGGCGGCGCGCGGTGTACGGCGGGGCATCCAGTACGACCCCCACCCGCCCGTCTGACCGGCCGGCGGGCCGCCCCCGGTGACCGTCACCCGTACCGGTGAGTAACATCACGGCGTGATCCGCACCCTCCAGCTCGCGGCCGCCACCTACCGCCCGCGCCGCGCGGTCCCTGGTCAGGACCTGTTCAGCCCGTCGGTCACCCGCATGCGCGTGCACCTGTCGGACCTCGACCTCTACCGCCACGTCAACAACGGCATCTACCTGCAGTGCATGGACGTCGCGCGGTCGAACTACCTCGCCGACCTCGGGTCGTTCGACGCGCTCAACGAGCGCGGCTGGTACCCGGTCGTCGCGGCGCAGACGATCAAGTACCGCCGGTCCCTGACGTTCCGTCAGCGGTTCGAGATCACGACGACGCTGCTCGGCTGGGACGCGCGCGTCGTCTACCTCGACCAGTCGTTCTCGCGGCGCGGCAAGGACGGGCAGCCCGAGCACGTGGCCCGCGCGGTCGTCGCCGGGCGCTTCCTCGGGCGCGACGGCACGCGCGTGCCCGCACCGGACGTCGTCGAGCTCCTCGCCGGCGAGCCGCTCGAGAGCCCGCCGGTCCCCGACGACGTCATGGCCTGGGCCCGCGCGATCGACGTCGCCGCCCGCTGACGCAGCACACCGACCCACGGCCGGCCCGCGCGACCCGTCCCGGTCGCGCGGGCCGCGCCGTCAGCGGGCCAGGCGGTCCAGGAGGAGCGCCTCGGCCAGGACGACCCGCTCGAGCTCGCCCAGGTGCACCGACTCGTTGGCGCCGTGCGCGCGCGAGTCCGGGTCCTCGACGCCCGTGACGAGGATCGCGGCGTCCGGCCGCAGCTCGAGCAGGTCCGCGATGAACGGGATCGAGCCGCCGATGCCGATGTCGACCGGCTCGTTCCCCCACGACTGCGCGAACGCCCAGCGGGCGGCCTGCATCGCGGGCGAGTCCGCGGGCGCCTGGAACGGCTTGCCCTGCTCGCCCTCGCGCACCGTGACGTGCGCGCCGAACGGCGCGTGCGACTCCAGGTGGGCCCGCACCGCGGCCATCGCCTCGGCCGGGTCGCTGCCGGGGGCGATGCGCACCGACAGCTTCGCGGTGGCCCGCGGCGCGATGGTGTTGGACGCGCTCGCGACGCGCGGGGCGTCGAAGCCGATGACGCTGATCGCCGGGCGGGTCCACAGCCGCGCGGTGAGCGGGCCGGTGCCGGCCAGGCGGACACCGTCGAGGACGCCCGCGTCGGCGCGCAGCGCGGCCTCGTCGTAGTCGACGCTCGGGTCCGCGGCGCGGTGCAGGCCGGCGACGGCCACGTCGCCGTTCTCGTCGTGCAGCGTCGCGACGAGGCGCGCGAGCAGCGTCGGCGCGTCGAGCACCGGGCCGCCGTACATGCCGGAGTGGATCGCGTGGTCGACGGCGGCGACCTCGACCTCGAGGTCCACGAGGCCGCGCAGCGACGTCGTCAGGCCCGGGGTGCCGACGGCCCAGTTCGAGGAGTCCGCGACGACCATGACGTCGGCGACCGCGAGCTCGTCGTGGTGGGCCTTCAGGAAGTCGGCGAACGTCGGCGAGCCGATCTCCTCCTCGCCCTCGACGAAGACGACGAGGCCGACGCCGAGCTCGTCGCCGAGCACGCGCAGCGCACCGAGGTGCGCGACGATCCCCGCCTTGTCGTCTGCGGCGCCGCGGCCGTAGAGGCGGCCGTCGCGCTCGACCGGCTCGAACGGCGGCGTCGCCCACTCGGCCTCGTCGCCCGGGGGCTGCACGTCGTGGTGCGCGTACAGCAGGACGGTCGGGGCGCCGGCGGGCGCCGGGCGGGTCGCGAGGACCGCGGGCCGGCCGCGCCGGCCGTCCGCCCCCGCGGCGTGCAGCACGCGCACGTCCTCGAGCCCCGCCCCGCGCAGCAGGTCGGCGACGTGCGCGGCGCTGGCCGCGACGTGCCCCTGGTCGAACTCGGCGTTGGAGACGCTCGGGATGCGCACGAGGGTCTCGAGCTCGGCGCGCAGCGCGGGGAACGCGGCGGCCGTCCGGGCGCGCAGCTCGTCGACGCGCTCGGGGGTGGGCAGGGAGGGCAGGGCACGGTCGTTCGTCACGGCCAGCCACGCTACTCGACTACGCTGGGACGGTGTTCGGCCGCCAGAAGACCCCCGTGACGCCCTCCTCCCCCGCGCCCAGCGACGAGCTGCCGCCCGTCGGCATCATCGAGGGCAAGAAGGGGCGCCCGACGCCCCGCCGCAAGGAGGCCGAGGCCGCCAACCGGCGCCCGCTGGTCCCGGACGACCGTCGCGCGGCGGCGAAGACCGCCAAGCAGGCGGCGCGCGAGCAGCGCGACCGGGAGTACGACGCGCTCAAGCGCGGCGACGAGAGCCGGATGCCCCTGCGTGACCGCGGCCCGGTCCGGCGGTTCGTGCGCGACTGGGTCGACGCGCGCCGGAACCTGACCGACGTGTTCCTCCCGGTCGTCCTCGTGCTCTTCGTGGCCCAGGTCATGACCATGTCGGTGAACGCCTACGTCTCGCTCACCGTGCTGGCGCTGCTGTGGCTCTACACGCTCGCCACGATCATCGACTCGGTGGTCCTGTGGTTCCGCCTGAAGAAGCGCGTGCTGGCGAAGTTCGGCGAGCTCCCGCGGGGCACGCTCATGTACGGGCTGCTGCGGGCGTACCAGCTGCGCCGGTCCCGGCTGCCGCGGCCGACGGTGAAGCGGGGCGAGTACCCGCAGTGACCTCCGGTTCGTCCCGCGCGCCGCGGGTCGAATCGGTTCGTGCGCCTGCCTAGGGTGGGCTCATGGTCAACTACCGATTCCTGGGCCGTTCCGGCATCAAGGTCACCGAGATCATCTACGGCAACTGGCTGACGCACGGCTCGCAGGTCGAGAACGACACCGCGAAGGCGTGCGTGCGCGCGGCGCTCGACGCGGGCATCACCACCTTCGACACCGCCGACGTCTACGCGAACACGGCCGCCGAGACGGTGCTGGGCGAGGCGCTGCAGGGCCAGCGTCGCGAGTCGCTCGAGATCCTCACCAAGGTCTACTGGCCCGTCGGGCCGAAGGGCGCGAACGACTCGGGTCTGTCGCGCAAGCACGTCATGGAGTCGATCGACGGCTCGCTGCGCCGCCTGCGCACCGACTACGTCGACGTGTACCAGGCGCACCGCTACGACCACTCGACGCCGCTCGAGGAGACGATGGTCGCGTTCGCCGACATCGTGCGGCAGGGCAAGGCCCTGTACATCGGCGTCAGCGAGTGGACCGCGGACCAGATCCGCGCCGGCGCGGCCCTGGCGCGCGAGCTGCGCATCCCGTTCGTCTCGAGCCAGCCGCAGTACTCGATGCTGTGGCGCGTCATCGAGGAGGAGGTCGTGCCCGCCTCGCGCGAGGAGGGCCTGTCCCAGATCGTCTGGTCGCCGGTCGCGCAGGGCGTGCTCACCGGCAAGTACCTGCCCGGGCAGCCGGCACCCGCCGGCTCGCGCGCCACGGACGAGAAGGGCGGCGCACGCATGATCGGCCGCTTCCTCGAGGACACGACGACGCTCGAGCGCGTGCAGCAGCTGCGCCCGGTCGCCGACGAGCTGGGTCTCACGATGGCGCAGCTCGCGGTCGCGTGGGTGCTGCAGAACGACAACGTCGCCGCGGCGATCATCGGAGCCTCGCGCCCGGAGCAGGTCGCGGAGAACGTCAAGGCCTCGGGCGTGACGATCCCGGCCGAGCTCCTCGCGCGGATCGACGAGGTCCTCGGCGACAGCGTCGTGCGCGACCCGGGCGAGACCGCCCGCCAGTCGCCCACGACCCGCTGACGTCTCAGACGGGGGCCTGCACGGGCCGGCCGCCGCTCGCGGCGG
>Ga0207868_1000147_pt1 | contig 95089 bp, 93 predicted proteins | sample Passage237B_FD_187370 | JGI IMG/M metagenome (GOLD analysis project Ga0207868, IMG submission 187370) | Cellulose adapted compost microbial communities from Newby Island Compost Facility, Milpitas, CA, USA - Passage2 37B (SPAdes) (version 3) ...
TCTAGCTACGCCTTCGAAGGGCTTTGTTCCTCCGACTGCTTCGTGCGACGGCAGAGGATCTGGATGACGCGGCCTAACTACGCCTTCGAAGGGGCTTCGTTCCTCCGACAGCTTAGATGTGCCGGATCGTGTGGATCACGGAATCCCCTGACTATGCCTTCGCTGGGGCTTCATTTCAGCGACTTTGTTCAATCTCGTTTTGCACTAATCTGATCCGTCTTCCGGCGTCTCGCGGACTTCGGCTTCGCACTCTTTTTCAGCGGACGTGGGACACCCTTCTTCGGAACCCGTGCGAATCCCGTCCGGATGAATAACCCTGCTCGCGCAATGAGTTTCAGGATTTGATCGAGCGCGGGTTTGCTGTCGCGCCGGATCGCGAGGCCGACGGACTTTCCGAGTTCCATCAGGAAGAAAATCACGCCCACACCAAGGCAGGCGGCGAAGATGTTGGCGGTTTCAGTTTCCATAAAAGAGGGCGGTTGGAGGTAAGGTCTAGTCAGGTGAATTTGGGCTGCGGAAAAGTCGCAAACTCGGCCGGAGCCGACCCGCCCGAACGAGGTCGCGTGGTCCCCGCACGAATTTTCCTTTCCGCGCGTGCTGCTGCGCCTCGATGAAGAGCCGGTCGATCTTCGTGAGATTCTCCTCGGGGAAACCTTCAAGACCGTGCCCGGCCGCAACAGCGAAAGGAGGTCGTCGCCTCACTCGAACCGAGCAAGTGGCTGTTCTGCAGGACGCCGTAGACACACCCGATCTCGTCGAACAACTTGTTTGGACGACTCCGGCATCCGCTCCGGCGCATTCAATTCGTGCTCGATGCTCGAAGTCAGCACGCTGCTGAGCCGCCTGATGGCTTCGTCCGCCGAACCGCGCGTCGTCTGTTTCGAAATCTGGAAAACCCTTCCGCTCGCAGCCGAGCCTCCGCCAAATTGGTCGCGCGCGACCTTTCCCACCTAATTCGCGATCACGCGTGCCCTCAAATGCATGATGTCCGACCTGTGCATGCCCGTCCCTAGGTTCGTCGGGCATGCCGTCAGATAACCGAGCTTCGGCGGAAACACCTAATCGATCGGATCTTCGTCAAATCGCATTCGTTCAGATCGCGCCCGCGCTTGACGCGCTCCTCGAAATTGCCGGCGGGCTGCCCAGCTCGCCTTCTCGATATACTCGCAGTATTTGACCCGCCCGTTCGCCCGCTTCCATAGCCTTTCCGGCATGACCACCGGAGCGACCGTCGACCAGGAACTCACCGCCGCCGAAGTCGTTGCCCTTTACGCCGGCGCCACTGATCGCGGCGTGAGGATCACGCATCTGACGCATGAGGACATCATGGTTCCCGATGGGGAGGAGACCGCTCTCGCCGCGCGGGTGGGCCTTCGGTTACCAGTGAGGTATCGCATTCTCGGTCCCTAGGCGACGCTGCTCTCGTCGAAGTCGCGCAGGCGGCGTGACGCCTCTTCTCTCGAAGATCGATCACCGTTGGTCCGCTTCTCGTTCACGTAGCTGTCGGGCATGGACCTGCAGCAGATTTCTCATTTCGGCCGCCTCCTCAGGATCACCTACTTGGGACGCTGTTTTGGTCGTGACATGGTGTTGGTCGTGGTTGGCGGAATTCGCCAGGCGTTCTGCCGCTCAACCGGCATAAACTCTCATCTGCCGGGAGCGTGGCTGCCGTTCGATGGTATCCGTGCCACCACCCGCGGCGTGCTCCTCCGCCCGTGGCTCGACAAGTCGCGTTTCGTGCGGTGCGAAGAGCATGACTACCTCTTCCGCTTCGGAACAATGGAGCATCGCTTCATCTCCGAGGAACTTGCGAACGTCGCCATTCCGGCCCTGCCGGATGAGCTCCCGTCAGCGATCAATCGCGTGCTCGGTTACGCGCAAGCAGAGGAATTGCTGATGGTGTTCGGCTCTGAACGCGTCGATCGCGCGATCGACGATGCGGCGCGGCGTTTTGTCGCAAAATCGGAAGAGCTATTACCACAGGCGGCTGGTGCTAACGTGTAATCCATAGCCCTGTATCTTTCAGGCATATGACTCTCGACCAATCTCGCCGTGCCATCTGTGCGCTCAACATCGCGATGCAGGAGCTAACTGCAGCCGGCTTTGATGAGAAATCCGACGTGTGCAAACACCTGTTCGAGGCGCAGATCGCGGCGGATGTGTGCCATCAGCTCATGGTGTGCGACATCATGCGCGAGGCCGAGACCTACAGGAAGTATTGTTGCTTCCAGCCGAGGAGGTGTTTGCAGCGGTCGTTGGCGAGGAGGGGGGCGCGGCCTTCGAGGGGGCGGCGGAGGTCGGTGACGGTGGGGAGATATTTCTTGATCAGGTCGAGGGTGGGCTGATCGGAGGAGGTGTCGTCGGCGCTGGCGATGAGCGGCTGGCAGCCGAGGTTGTCTTTTTCGATGCAGAGGCGGCAGATGACGGCGAGATCGCGGGCGTCGATGTAGGACCAGAGGTTGCGGAGGCGGTGTTCAGGATTTGGATACGTGGCGCGGACGGGCGCGTGGTCTTCGGGGCTGAGGACGTTGCCGATGCGGAGCGAGACGATCTGCATGCCGGTGCGGCGATGAAAGGCGTCGGCGGTGACCTCGTTGACGACTTTGCTCAGGCCGTAGGTGTCTTCGGGAAGTTGCGGGTGGGCTTCGTCGACGGGGAGATATTTGGGCGGAAAGAAATCGGAAGCGAAGCAGAGGCCGTAGGAGGATTCGCTCGAGGCGATGGCGGCTTTCTTGATGCCGAGGAGAGCGGCGGCTTCGAGGACGTTGTAGGTGCCGAGGGCGTTGACGCGGAAGATTTCGTCGTTGGGCGATTCGTGGGCGCGCGGGATGGCGGCCATGTGGATGACGCCGACGTAGGGCGTGCGGTCGGCGGTGCCGAAGGGCGAAAAGGCGGTGACGACCTGGCCGAGCTGGGTGAGGTCGGCGACGATGGTGCGGCATTGCGCGACGGCGGGGCGGCGGGCGTCGACGTTGACGACTTCGTAGCCGGATTCGAGGAGGTGCTGGATGAGCCAGTGGCCGACTTTGCCGGAGCCGCCGGTGACGAGGATGCGTTTCTTGGGCATGGGGTGATGCCCAAGGTTGTCGACGGGACCGAGGGAAAGTTGCGCGCCGGGCGGCGCGCGAAGGCGGGGCGTGTCGAGGTTTAACGAGCCTGACGGGGACGCCGGGCTGCACCGTTCTTCCGGCGGAACGCGGCAAAGGCGAGGACGGCGGCACCGGCGAACGCGGCGTAGGTGGAGGGTTCAGGAATGGCGGAGACGGACGAGAGCCGCACGGCATTGAGGATGGCGTCGCCGGCGCCGAAGAAGGTGATCTGGATTTGATCGTTGATCGGGGTGATCTCGTCCCAGATGAGCCAATTGGAATCGGCGTAGGCGGTCTGGTAGTTCCATTTGTAGCTGTCGCCGGAACCCAGTCCGGTTCGGTCGGCCAGCATGCCGTTCACATAGATGCTGGTGAAAGGCGAACCGCCGCCGGAGGAGGACGAGATCAGTTCGAGCGAAAATTTTCCGATGGAGAGATTGCTGAAGGTGAAGGTGGAGGAGGAATCGCCGCCTACGTAGTCGGCGGCGGCGTTGGCATCGATCCAACCGACATTGCCGCCCTGCCAGCCGCTCGTGCCATGGCCGAAAAAGCCGGATCCTTGGACGGAAATGGACGTGGCCTCGCCGGTTTCGAAATCGATGAGCGAGGAGTGCGCCTGATTGATCAGGCCCTGTGTGATGGTCACCCAGTTGCCGCCGGGAGCGGTTGTGGAGTTGGCGAAATCGATCTGGATCGTGGTGGCTGCGGCGATCGTGGCGGAGCCGAACGAGAAGAGAACGAGGGCGAGGAGCTTGAGCGGTTTGGAAGCGGAAAGAACGGGGGGCGTGCATGGCACGCAGTGTAGTCGAGCAAGGGAAGCGTCGTATATTCTACTTCGGAGGGGGATCAGAGGTTGAGCCGGGCGGTAACATCGATGAAGCCGGCGGGGGCGGTGGTGGTGTGCGCGAGTCGGCGGGCCCAGAGGATCGCGGCGACGCGATTACCGACGCCGATCTTGTTGAAGATGGAAGCGAGGTGGGCCTTCACCGTGTGGACGCCGATGCGGAGGAGGAGGGCGATCTCCTGGTTGCTCTTGCCCTCGGTGAGCCAGAAAAGCGTGTCGGCTTCGCGAGGCGTGAGGCCGGCCAGAACCAGCAGCGCGGGGGCGATGGGAGCGCTGACCTGCTCGGCTTGAGCGCGGCAGAGGGCGTGGGCGTCGGCGAGATGCATTTGTGCGAGTTCGAGCGAGGCGAGCTCGTCGGAGGAGAAATCGGGGCCGCGGGCGCGTTCGATACCGAAGAACATGATCTCGTGCGGACCGGCGGGGACATGGACGGCGCAGTGATTGTCGATGCCGAGCGGACGGTAGACTTCGCGGTAGATATCGAGGTTGCGGAATTCGCGCGCGGTATAGAAGTGAGAGCGGCAGAAGGGGCGTCCGTCGTTGGTGGCGGGGTTCCAGTTGTAGAGCGTGTAGTTGCCCATCAGGGAGCCGAAGGTCTCCATCGCGGAGGCGAAGCCGGGGTGGGGTGTGTCGAAGCCGATCGTGAGCCGTTGCCGGCGGGGTTCGAGGACGCCGCAGGCGATGAACTCCGCGGGGACCAGCGTGCGCAGGAAGGCGAAGGCGCGCGCGGCGAAATTGCCGGTGTGCAATCCCGGGGCGTAGAGGGCGTGGCAAGCCTGGCTGAACCTTTTGATTCCAAGGACCGGCACGGGGCCGGAGGCTAGTAAAGCATGACGGGATTTGTCACTAAACAGTTGCAACGCGGCGGGGCCGGAAAGGAACGGGTGTTTGGGGACGCGGCTGGCATTGCGGGCGGAGGTGATGTTGGTTGGGTCGATGCCGAACGCGCTCGTGAACGAAAAGTCGCCTTATCTGCTGCAGCATGCGGGAAATCCGGTGGAGTGGATGCCGTGGGGCGAGGCGGCGTTTGCGCGGGCGCGGGCGGAGCAGAAGCCGATTTTTTTGAGCATCGGTTACGCGACCTGCCATTGGTGTCATGTGATGGCGCACGAGTCGTTCGAGAACGAGGACGTGGCGGCGGTGCTGAATGCGTCGTTCGTGTCGATCAAGGTGGATCGCGAAGAGCGGCCGGATGTGGACAAGGTTTACATGACCTACGTGCAAGCGATGACGGGACACGGCGGGTGGCCGTTGAGCGCGTGGCTGACGCCGGAGCTGAAGCCGTTTTTTGGCGGGACGTATTTTCCGCCGGAGGATCGCGGCGGGCGGGCGGGGTTCGTGTCGATTTTGCGGGCGATCGCGAAAGGCTGGGCGGAGGAGCGGGAGAAATTGGTGGCGGAAGGGGAGCGGGTGATCGGGACGTTGAGGGAGCATTTGGAATCGAAAGCTGAGAGCCCGGAGCCGAGAGCCCAGAGCGACGAAGGCTCGGGCTCCGGACTCTCAGCTCTCAGCTCTCGGCTTCTCGAAAGCGGCTCGGCGGCGTTCGAGAAGTGCTTCCAGTATTTTTACGAGGCGTTCGATCCGAATTTCGGCGGGTTTGGCGGGGCGCCGAAATTTCCGCGGGCGAGCATTCCGAGTTTTTTGTTTCGGGCGGCGGCGTTGCAGGGCCTCGGAAGCGAGTCGGGGCGGGAGGCGGTGAAGCTGGCGACGGCGACGTTGCAGGCGATGGCGCGCGGCGGGATGCACGATCACGTGGGCGGCGGGTATCACCGGTATTCGGTCGATGAGCGGTGGTTCGTGCCGCACTTCGAGAAAATGCTCTACGATCAGGCGCAGATCGCGCTCAACGCGCTCGAGGCGAAACAGGCGACGGGCGACGAGCGGTATGCGTGGATGGCGCGGGATGTATTCGAATACGTGTTACGCGATCTGGCGCATCCGGCGGGCGGGTTTTACTCGGCCGAGGATGCCGATAGCCTGCCGCCCGAAGCGGCAGGAAGCGGGAAGGATCAAGTGACAAGCCACCAGAAGGCGGAGGCGCATGCGGTGGAGGGGGCGTTCTATGTTTGGACGCAGGCCGAGCTCGCGGAGGTGTTAGGCGCGGATGCGCCGTTGTTCGCGGCGCATTATGGAGTGACGGAAAATGGCAATGTGCCAGCGGAACTGGATCCACAGGGGGAGTTGAAGGGGAAGAACGTGTTGATGCAGCGGCAGTCGATCGTGCGGACGGCGAAGGCGTTTGGGCTCGATGTGGTGGAGGCGAACGATCGGGTGCTGGCGGCGCTGGAGAAGTTGCGGGCGCGAAGGAAGCAGAGGCCGCGGCCGTTGCGGGATGACAAGATCATCACGGCGTGGAACGGGTTGATGATTTCGGCGCTGGCGAAAGGGGCGCAGGTGTTGCGGGAGGCGCCGGAGGAGAAAGAGGACGAGAACGACGAAAGAGAACGATTGTTGGCGGCGGCGCGGAAGACGGCGGAGTTTTTGGAACGGGAATTGTATGATGCGGAGCGCGGCGTGCTGTATCGAAACTGGCGCGACGGGCGCGGGGCGGCGGAGGGGTTTGCGGAGGACTATGCGTTTCTCGTGCAGGGATTGCTCGATTTGTATGAGGCGGGATTCGAGGAGCGCTGGTTCACATGGGCACGGCGACTGCAGGGGACGATGGATGAGAAGTTTTGGGACGATGCGAACGGCGGGTATTTCAACTCGCAGGCGGGCGACGCGGCGATCGTGCTGCGGTTGAAGGAGGACTACGACGGGGCGGAGCCGGCGGCGAGTTCGGTGGCGGCGATGAATCTGCTGCGGTTCGCGGCGATGTTGGGCGAGAGCGGTGCGGCGTATCGCGAGCGGGCGGTGCGGGGTCTGCTGGCGTTTCGCGCGCAATGGGAGCGGGCGCCGCAGGCGTTGCCGCAGATGCTTTGCGCGTTGGAGCTGGCGCTCGATGCGCCGCGGCATGTGGTGATCGCGGGCGATCCGGCGTCGGCGGAATTTCGCGCGCTGGCGGACGTGGTGAATGAACGGCTCGGGCCGCGGCGGGTGGTGATGGCGGCGGCGACGGAAGCGATCGCGAAGGAGGCGGCGTGGGTGGCGGCGATGAAGCCGGTGGACGGACGGGCGGCGGCGTATGTGTGTGAGGACTACGCGTGCCAGGCGCCGGCGACGTCGGTGGAGGAGTTGAGAAGAATTCTGTGGGGTTAAGCCTCTCCTACTTCGCTGGAGGCTGGTGGCGGAGGTAGGCGATCCATTTGCCGTCGGGGGAAGGGACGCGTTGGGCGTCGGCGGGAAGCGAAGTGAGGCGAGAGGCGTCGGGCGTGGGGGCGCCGGCGGGGGCGAGTTTGCCGTCGGCGAGGGGCGCGAGCGGAAGGCGGAAGCGGCCTGCGCGCGTTTGAACCACGATGACGTTGGGGGCGGTCCAGGCGATCGCCTCGATGTGTTCGGTGGCGGGATAGAGGGCGCGGCGGTCGCCGGAGGGGTTGGGAAGAATTTCGAGGATGCTGCGGATCGCGGTGGCGGCGCCGGAGGGTTTGGCGATTTCCACGTCGGTGAACGTAATGGTTTCGAATTCGTCGGCGTCGTGGGCGCACACGCCGAGGCCGAGGTAGTATTCGCCGGAAAGTGGAAGGCGGACGGAGGCGCCGGTGGGCGTGAGCGGACCGTCGGCGGGGCCGGCGAAGAGGTAGGCCCAATCCCCGATTTTTTCGAGGCGGAGGCGGCGGGGGCCATTGAGGGGTGCCTGCACTTCGGCGGTGTTGGCGCCGGCGGTTTCGCGGAATTGGAGGGAGGTGAGGCCGTCGGCGTGGAGGGCGGCGTCGACGTAGGCGGCGTCGGTGGCGAGCGACTCGCGGATCATGAGGACGGCCTTGCGGTGGGCGTCGGTGCCGGAGCCGGTGAAAGCGATGGTGGCGGCGAGGGCGGTGTCGCCGGAAACTTTTTTCCAGACGAAGTGAAATTCGTCTTGGGCGAACCACATGTTGGCGTCGCCGCCGCCGATGGTGTAGCTGCGCCGGGCGGGATCGTAGCGGACGGTGCCGGGTTTTTTGACGACGCCGATATCGGTGTGGTCGGTGAAGAGACCGAGATCGGCGGCGCGCAGGATTGGGCCGGCGGAGGCGAGCAGGGTCGAGAGCGCGAGGAGGTGGAGCAGGGAGGAGCGCATGGCGGGGTTGAGGGATGTGCAGGCGTTGACGCGTGAGAGAGTGGAAAGGGCTTGCGATCCTTTGTATTGGTTTTGAACGCGATGGCGGGGAGGTGAGACATCGGGTGAAGTCCCGAAAAACGCGCGACCGGAATGGGCGGGAGGAACAACCCGCGACCGGACGGGACCATCGCGGCATGGCTGGCGAAGATCTACCCATTCTCTACATCAAGCCGGGCTGCCCGTGGTGCCACGAAGTGGTCGAGTTTCTGCGCGAGAAAGGCGTGAGCTATCGTGAGCAGAACGTGAGCGAGGATGCGAATGCGATGAGCGAGATGGTGAGGAAATCGGGACAGTCGAAGGCGCCGACGCTGGACTGGCGCGGGGAGATTTTGGCGGATTTCGGCGTCGATGAGCTGGTGCCGTTTTTGCGGAAGCAGAACGTGAAGCTGGAGGACAGTTGAGCGGGGGGACGCGCGTGACTCTCAACTCAACTTGGAGGAACCATGCTGAAGTGGGCGCTGATCTTTTTCATCATCGCGATCGTGGCGGGAGTATTGGGCTTCACGGGGGTCGCGGGGGCGTCGGCGGACATCGCGAAGATTTTGTTCTTCGTGTTCCTGGTGCTGCTGGTGATCGCGGCACTTATCGGGGCGTTTCGCGGTAAGCCGCCGGTGTGACGAGCACGGAGGCACCGCGTCGAGGCGGCGTTTGTCAGGTCAGGCGGCGACGCGAGCAGCCGGATTGGCGGCGGTGGCGAGGAGTTGCCGGATGAGGCGGACGTCGTCGGCGGCGAGAGTGATCTGGCGGGGCGTGGACCAGCCGGCGAGCGCGAGGGCGCGGGTGAGTCCTTCGACGACGATGGGAAAGAGCACGAAGGCGCCGAGGATGTCGGTGGGCGGAAGCCACGCGGGGAGGTAGGGAGAAAGCTTGGGATCGGCGGCGCGGTGGATGAGGACGTTTTCCGCGCGCGCGATGCAGACGCCGAAGGCGGTGCGTTCGGCGGGTTGAATCAGGGGGCGTTTGCGCACGGAGTGGAAACTCTGGCCACGACCGCGCGTGAGCTCGAAATCGCCGGAAGGCTGTCGGGCGAAGAAAAGGCCCTCGGAGGCGTTGAGTCCGCGCAGAAGCGATTCGAGCGCGGCGTCGAGAAGGGCGGATGGGGAGGCACGGTCCGATGCGGCGAGCGCGGAGACGCGTTCGAGTTCGGTGGGCCAGGAAAACGGAAGCGGTGCGGTGAGGCGGATGGATTCCGGGGGCGGCGACGAAGTGAGGGGAGGCGCGGCGGGAGACGGTTGTGAGACCGGGACCGCGACGATGCTGCCGGCGGGATCGATGGCGGCGGCGCGGTTGCGGAGCCGGCCGAGCATGCGAGGCGGGAGGCTTTTGATCTGAAACGTGCGGACGAAGTGGTTGAGTTGCTGCGACGCGGAATCGATGAACGTGGACGTCTGGTCGGCGAGTCCGGGGAGGACGTTGGCGTAGCGTTGCGCGAGGGATTTGGAGGCTTGTTCGAAAGCGGCGGCGGTGAGGTCGGAGTTGAGGGTCATCTCGGCGAGCTGCGCGGCGAAGTCGGTGAGCGCGAGCATCTGGGCGCCAGGGTCGGTTTTCAGCGCGGCGAGGGTTTCGGGGCTGACGGCGCGGAGAGGCGCCAGAAGTTCTTCGGGAAGTTCGCTGGCTTCGAGCAGGCGATGACCGAGTTCGAGGGGGGTGAGGCCGAAAATCTGGCGGAAGGCGTCGTCGCCGGAGTGTTCCTGGGCGAGATCCTGGGCGGCCCGGTAGTCGTCGAGCATGCAGGTGACCATGACGACGCGGCCGAAATGGCGGAGGGAGCCGCACACGAAGGCTTCCTCGGGGTTGAGGAGCGTGCGGGATTCGGCGGCAGCTTGGGCGATGCAGCCGGTGGTGAGGGCGAGCGCGGCGATCTCGCGCTGTTCCTCGGCGGAGCGGCCGCGGCTGGATTGCTCGACGAGAAGGAGCGACATGGCGAGGGAGCGGATGCGCTCGTAGCCGATGACGTGAATGGCCTGGGTGACGCTCGTGACCGAGACGGCGGCGGGGTTGTAGCCGAGGGTGTTGGCGGCGGCGAGGACCTTGGTGAGGATGACGGGGTCTTTCTGGACGATGTCGGCGAGTTCGGGGACGGATACATCGGACGAACGCGAGGCGAGCGTGCGCATGAGCCGCACGATTTCGGGCAGGCAAGCCAGGGCCTGCCGGCGCATGGCGGCGGCGGCGCGGTCGAACGTGCGCGTGGCGAGGGAGTCTGGCACGTTCGAGTGTTCGGCCAATTTCGTCGAAAGTTTACGACAAGCGGCGGCAATGACAGGCGCGAGGGCCGGCTTGAGTTCGAAAAAGGGGGCCGGCACGCTGGTGGAATGATGCGCGGATTAGCGGTGTGGCTGGCGATCTGGGGTTTGGCGGGGGCGGCGGAGCCGGACGCGGCGTATGTGGCTCAGATCGAGAAAGGCCGGGCGGCGCGGGTGGAGCGGTTGTTGCGGGACGAAGGCTGGCTGACGTTGGTGGGGCTGCATTTTCTCGCGCCGGGGTCGAATTCGGTGGGTTCGGCGCCGGACAATGCCATTGTTTTAAAGAATGTGCCGGCGCATTTGGGGACGATCGTGTTGAACGAACGAGGGGTCGTGGCGATCACGTTGAATCCCGCGGAAGACGTGCGCGTGGACGGGGAGCAGGTGTTGACGGCGACGTTGCGGGAAGCGGGCGCGATGCCGGCGACGCGCGTGACGGCGGGGACGGTGAGTTTTTTCGTGATCGATCGCGGAGGGAAGAAGGCGCTGCGGGTGCGCGACACGGCGTCGGAGCGACGGGCGAAGTTTGCGGGAATCGAATATTTCCCGATCGATCCGAGCTGGCGGATCGAGGCGGATTGGGTGTGGTTCGATCGGTCGCGGGAGGTGACGATCAAGAACATCCTGGGGCAGGAGATGCGCGCGTTGGTGCCGGGAATGGCGGTGTTCGAACGGGACGGAAAGACGTTCGAGCTGCTGCCGCTGATCGAAGGAGGGGACCAACCGATGATGTTCGTGATTTCGGATCTGACGAGCGGCGAGGAAACGTATGCGGCGGCGCGATTCGTTTATGCGGAGCCGCCCATGGGCGGGAAGGTGATGCTGGATTTCAACGAGGCGATCAACCCGCCGTGCGCGTTCACGCCCTTTGCGACGTGCCCGCTACCGCCGAAGGAGAACCGCATGGAGATCGCGGTGCGGGCGGGGGAGAAGGATTATCGCGGGGATCGCGAGTGAGGCGGACGTGAAAAAGGCGCGGTGAGGGCACCGCGCCTCCAGCGGAGATCGGGGGAGTCGAGAGAATTAGTAGAGGGGTGAGAGGAGGTCGTGGCGGCGGGGGTAGTAGTAATCGCCGCAGTAACGCCAGGGATGTCCGCCTTTGCTGCGGACTTCGGAGTAGGCGACCGTGAGGGCCATCTTGCCGGCGGGGTCGTCGAGGGTGACCGCGACGCCACCGCCGTAGGCGCTGTAGCCGTCGCTGCCGGCGGCGACCATGAGTGTAAGTTCGCCGTGGATACGCGGGCCGCGATCGATTTTGACGGAGGGAACGGGGGCGTAGCGGCTGTTGGGCGTGAAGCGGACGCCGCTGGCGGACGCGGGAGGTGCGGCGAGGGGGGCGACGTGGGCATCGAGTGCCGCGAGGTGGGGTTCGGCGAGTTGCGCGAGACCGGATTGTTCACGCTCCGAATCGGTGAGGCGGGCGGAGAAGCGGTCGGGCCGGGGATCTTTGGAAACGAAACGCGATTGGGAGATGTCGCGGCGGATCAGGGCATCGAGAATCGCGAGTTGATCGGAGGAGAGTTGATCGAGGCCGGTGGCGGAAAGTTCGGCGGGCGCGAGGGTTTTGGAAAAGCGAAGGTCGGCGTCGGCGGCGCGGACGAAGGCGAAGGAGGACGAAAAAAGCGCGACCGTGAGAGCGAGGCGGAGGGCGTTCATGGCTGGGTATGGGTTGAAGACGACGGTGGGAGAGGTGCGGTTCCATCGATTTGCTACGGGAGCGTTATTACCGCGGGAGGTGTCCGGCGGCGGCCGCTGGAGGGAGTCAGGTGAAAACGGATTGTGGCAAAGAACGCGTGGGACGGCTTTTTCGGCAAGGTGAGCGGCGTTTCGTGGATGATCATGAAACCCCCTTCGTTTCCTCCAGCGTGCAGGCTGGCCGGGGTGTTGGTCGCCTCTTTGGCGCCTTCCACTGCCACTGCTCAGATGATGTTGTTTGGCGATGGTTATGTGAGCTTCGCGCCGGTGGCAACGGGAGCTTACGTGCGGCCTTGGGCGGGGGAGATCGAACGCCTCGACGAGGCGATTTTCGGGCTGCGGGAGGAGGCGTCGCTGTATACTTCCTACACAGCGTATGCGATCTTCGCGCTGCCCGTGGTGACGGGGCCGGTGACGTCGGAGCAGATGAACATCCCGCCGTGGGATCGGCCGGATGTGTCGGAATTCCGGGTCGATGTGAAGGAGCTCGAATGGGAGATCACGGAAATCGGATTTACACAGAGTTGGTATATCCCGCTGGAGATCGAGGTGCGGCGGTCATTGCTGCAGGAGGAGGTGGCGGGAGGATTGCTCGACCCGGAGGGGATAGATCGAGCGCTTGCGACCGGGCGATTGATCGGAAGCACCACGGTGCCGTCGCCGGGTGCGTCGCCGGCGGAAGGTCCGAGTGCGTCGGTGATGTTGAGCGAGGAATTTCGGGATGGAGTGAAAACGTCGCAGACCGGGCTGGTGGTGCTGGCGTTTTCGATGCCGTTTGTGAGCGATCCGGCGGAGAACAGCGTGCAACTGCTGCACTTGATCGGGGAGCAGTCGCTGGTGATGCGTTTCGATGCCTACACGATTACGCCAGTGCCGGAGCCGGCGACGTATGCGTGGATCGGAGCGGGATTGTGCGCGGGGGTGGTGGTTTGGCGGCGGAGGAGGCGCTGACGGAGCCGCGCCGTCCACGAGACCGTGCCGCGAGGTGCGGGCTGAAGCCCGCGCTCCTTTTTACTGCGGGGGTTTGCCGTAGTGGGCGGCGTGGGATGCGTAAGCGGCGGTGTCGGCGAGCATGGCGTCGATCGTGGCGACGAGCGGTTCGAGGCGGACGAGGCCGGAGAAGACGGCTTTGTCGCCGATCGCATCTTCGAGGACGAACGACGGGCGCTGATTGATTTGGTGGGCGAAGAATTCCTTGGTGCTGGCGTCGACGCGCGCGCGGATTTCGGGCGATTCGGCGCGGGCGCGGAGTTGTGCGGCATCGACCTTGCAGGCGTCGGCGGCGGCCGCGACCGCGACGGCGATATCGCCGACCTGGTGGCCTTGGCGGAGGGCGGCATGGGCGATGGCGAGGCGAAGTTCGTCGCCGGTGAAGCCGAAGTCCTTGCCGGCTTCGGCGACGAGGTTGGGCGCGGTGTAGTCGCCTTTGCGTTCGGGTTCGAACCAACCGGAGTTGAGCATGAACGGCGAACGCATGACGGTGGCGCCGCTGCGGCGGTAGAACCAGTCGCATTGCTCGCGGGAGACCGGGAAGTCCTGCGGGTTCATGAGCGCGATCTTCCAGTGGAATTCGGCGCGACCGGCGTAGCGATTCTTCAACTCGGCCCAGACTGGTTCGACCCACGTGCACCAGGAGGAAAGGACTTCGAGGTAATAAGTGATTTTCACGAGCGGCAGCGAAGCGGGGCGGGGAAATGCGTCAACGGGCCAGACGGCCGGGCCCGATACAACGGGCCGGCCGGAATGCGGATACAGGCTAACGGACTTGTTGTCCGCTTCAGTTCAGCGTGACGCCGATCATCGCGTCGATGCCGACGATCTCGCCGTCGACGATCATGTCGAGGGTAGCGTAGGCGCTGCCCTTGCGGCTGCCGCCGAGTTTGATGTCGGCGCCGACCTTGAGGGAGATCGTGACTTTGTCGCCTTCGATGTCGAGGGTGAGATCCACGCGCCTGCGATCGGTGGCGGTGGATTTGATTCCGAACGAGATGGTGACAGCGGCGCCGGTGCGCGAGGACGTGTTGAGTTTGAAGGAGAAGGTGAGAGTCGACTTCTTGAGTTCGAAGCGGCCCGAGAGAGTGGCCTCGATCGTCTGGCCGGCGATCGTGAGCTCGAACTTCATCGAGTTGCGCGTGGCTTCGGAGCCGTCCTTGATGCGGCCTTTGAAATCGAACGTGAACCGCGAGCTGATCTTGCCGGCATCGTCGTAGAGCTCGGCGGAGTAGCCGATGATGCGGCCGCGCTTCGTGGAGAAATGGCCGGCGAACGCGACGCCCCAGCGCGTGGCGCTGCCGTCGCGTTTGTAGGTGAAGAGGAGGCGGTTGTCGTTGGCGCTGTCGGCCGTGACCTCGACCGGGAGTTCGAAGCTGTCCTTGGTGGTCGAACCCTTGACGACGTAGTTGAACGCGAAAACCGCGGTGACGCCGGGGCCGTCGTCGCGCTTCTTGATTTTCCAGGTGCCGTCGAAGCGGAGATTGAAGCGCTTTTTGATGTCGTCGTTTTCGGCGTCGAAGGCCCAGACGAAGCGGGACTCCGAGTCGTGGAGTCCGCCGACAAAGGTGAGCGTGTCCTGCCCCTCGGTTTCGAGAACGAGCGCGGAGAGATCGTCGGCGAGCGACCAGTCGCCGGTCAGCACGAACGAGAATTTGTCGTCGCTCGGCAGGGGATCGACGACGAGGCGGTTGTTGACGATGCGGAACTGAAGGTCGCCTTTGGTCGCGTCGAGAAATTCGGTCGGCTCGCCGCCTTCGGGTGTGACGGAGAGGCGGTTGGATGTCGTGCTCCAGCGTGCCGGCTGGCGGAAGACGCTGCCGTCTTTTTTGGCGGTGATTTCGAGGGCGTTGTCCTCGTCGGTGGTCCAAGTGCCGTAGGCGGTGCCGTCGGCTTTGACGGTGCCGTCCATGTTCAGGGTGTAGTTTTTGCCGTCTTTGGTGAACGCGATGCTCATGGGTGGTATGGGTTAGTAGCGTGCATTGATTCCGAGGGAAAAACGGTGGCGGCCGAGGCGGGCCGGGCGGGCGAAACCGTAGGCGTAGTCGACGCTCAGATGAGCGGGGCCGAGCAGGAGCCGCACGCCGACCCCGGGGCTGAAGAACCAAGGGCGGGCGGGTTGCGCTTCGTGAAGAGACGAGGCCCAGGCGGCGTCGAAGAAGAGCGCGGGCTTGATCGTTTCATACACGGCGCCGAACCAGTTTTGTTCGCTGCCCACATCCCGATCGAGCCAGGGGACGGGCATCCACAATTCCTGGCGAACGACGATGCGCGTGCGTGCGGGCGCGGCGAAAGGACGGATGCCGCGCACGCCGTCCGTGCCGCCGACCCAGGGCAGGGCGTCGGGCGCGGGGGAGCCGAGCGCGGTGCGGGCGTCGAAACTTGCGAAGTAGCTCCAATCGCCCGCGGGTTTCTGGAGCTGGCCGCCGGCTTCGAGCACCGTCCAAAAATCGACGTCGCTTCGTCCGCGCGCGATGCCGGTGGCGCGCAGGCGGAGACCGGCGTAGTTGCGGGCGTCCCAGGGATTCTCCGAGGTGCCGGCGGTGAAACCGAGGGACGCGGAGAATTCGTTTTCGGTGGGAGCGCTGGCAGCGGTGAGATCGCGGACGTGCGCGATCTGCGCGGATAACTCCAGCGCGCGCCGGCCGACGGCGAGTCCGGTGGGACCCTGCAACGGATGACGTTTGGAGATGCGAATGCCGTCGTGTTCGAGCGAGATCTCGCGGCCGTCGACTTTTCGGGGTGTTGAAGCGTCGCGGAAAATGCTGACGGTCGAGGGCAGCAACTTCGTGTCACGCTCGCTGTCGGCGAGCGGTTTCCATTCGAGCTCTCCGGAGAAACGCTCCTGGTAGCGCAGTTCGAAACCGAGCTTGCCGAGCGCGACGTCGTCGATGGTCGAGAGGCGCGCGATGAAGGTTGTCGGTTGGGAATCCTGATAGGAGAGGCCGAACTCGGCGCGCAGCTTGTGGCGCTTGAGCCAGGCGGCGAGCGTCGGGGCCGATTCATCGGTGGAGTCGGAAGCAGGTGCGGCATCGGCGGGCGAAATCCATACGTCGATGCCGCCGCGTTCGAAGGCCTTGCGCGGACGGCCGCGCGAAGGCACGGGGCGGTTCTCGTCGGTCGCGCTGGGGACGGCGGCGACGAGTTTGCCGAGCGTTTCGATCTCGGCGAAACGCGCGGCGAGCCACTCCTGGCGCACGGGGAGCGGTGAGTAGCGCTCGCGCGGGCCGGCGGTGTTGGAGGCGAGGTAGCTGCTCAGTGCGAACAGATCGACGAAGCGGCGGCCTTCCGGCTGCTGACGCCGAATGACGGCTTGCAGGCGTTTCTGAGCGGCGGGCGTGTCTTCGAAGCGGGGGAACTTGTCCCACAAGGCGAGTGACTGAGCGATGACCTCCTGTTCGGCGGGGCGGAGAAGTTTTTCGGCGACGGCGAGGAGGGTGCAGTTGTCGTCTGCGCCGGGTTCGAAGATCAGGAAACAAAGATGCGGCAGATGCACCGCGGCCTCGGTCGGCGAAGCGGGATCGATGCTGAGCCAGTGAACCTGGCGCGGGGCGCCTTTCGGGGCGCGGGCAAAGCCGTCCCAGAAACCGTGCGCGCGAAAAACCGCCATCATGCGTTGGACGGCGAGATCGTCGTTCCAGGCGAGTTGGACGCGTGAGCTCCAACGGTTGAGTTGCGCCTCGAGGCGGGCGCGCTCCTCGCGATAGCGCGCGAATTCGCGCCGCTCCGCGTCCGAGCGCGCGGTGCTGTCGGGGAAATCCATGCCAACGATTTTGACCGCCAGCAGCGGCGCGGGACGGTGGAAATGCACGCGCACGACGGGGCCGTCGAAACGGCTCAGCTCCTCGAGTTCGCCACGGTGCAGGTGGCCGATCAGGCTCGTGGTTGCGAACGGCAGGAAGCTGGCGAGCGGTTCGAGATTTTCGGAGCGGTCGGCATCGGAGTCGGTCTCCTCCGCGGCGGCGGGATCGCGCGACGTGGGGAGCCAGTGCACGAACCTTCCCCGCTCGGCTCGGGCAAAGCGGACGAGCCAGTCGTGCAAAGGGCCGCTGAATTCCGCGGCGACGGCGCGCTCGGCGGGATCTTTGATCCATTCGCCGACGTGCTGTTCGGGCTCGTGGCCGAACGGCGGCCGCCAGTCGACGATCGGGCGCAATGCGGCGAGCGTGGCGTTGATTTCGGCGAGAACGCGCTCGCGGAAAAGCGCGGCGAGATCGGCATCGCCGTAGAGCTGCACGAGCGTTTCCTCGGCGGAGGGATTGGCCCACTGCAGTTGCAGGCGGCCGCGATCGACGTGCAGGGAGGCGGGGATGGCGACGGTTTCGGCCGGCGCGGCGGCGGCCCAGGCCGCGGTCAGCAAGAGAATCCCCAGCGGAAAGATCGAAGCAGGGAAGGGCATGGCCGGCGGCGTGCGCGCGGCGGGATTTGTTGCACCCGCAATTCAAGTGCACAACTGAAAACCCGGCGTGCACGGCCGTGTGACACACTTAGGTCGCTTCACTTCCGGCGGGAACGCGCCGGGATCCGCGCGGCGTGCGCGCGATGGGCTACTTCTTTTCGCCGCTGAAGAGCTTTTTCAGGCCCTCTCCGGTTTTCTTGAGTTGCTCGGTGGCGCCGGCGCCGAGGGTGCCACCCGATTTCAAGGCGGCGCCGGTGGTGGCGGTGACGACGTTGCCGAGCACCTGGCGGAGCACGGCGACGGAGAGCTGGCCGGCGGTGAGGCCGCCTTCTTTCACGCCGAGGTCGTTGAGTTCGAGCGAAGGAAGCGGAACGGGCAGGGCGGCGGGACCGACGCCGATGGTGACCTTGCCGTCGGTGAGCCGAAAATGTTTCACGATGAATTTTTTCGGGGCCGCGTTGGGATCCTCGGGTTTTGGTGCGGAGGGACCGAGGCTCGCTTCGATGTTTTTGAGGAGATCGGCGATGTTGCTGTTAACGAGGCGCGTTTCGTAGGTGAGCTCGGGCTGCTCGACGATGAGGGAGTTGATGACGATCGTGTCGCTGAGGACGGAGGTCGGTGCGACGTCGAACTGGATTTTCCCGAGATAGAGCGCGTTGGTGTCGGTCCAGCCCGTGGGGTTGGCGACGGCGAGGCCGGTGAGCGTGCCGGAGCCGGTGGGCGAGAGCGAGGCGTCGGCGAGCTGGACGTTGGTCTGCGTGACGCGCGGGGCGACGTTGTTGACGCCTGTCTTCACGATCGAGCCGAGGAAGAAATGGGCGGCGATGTAGCCGACGATCACCAGGGCGAGCAGGCCGATGACGAGGGTGAGGAGGAATTTTTTCATGGCGGGGTGAAGTGGTGGGCTTGGACGCGGCGACAGAGGAACCTTGTTCACGTCCAGGTCGCCTGCAAGCAGGCTCCTACATCGCGGAGAGAAAGCGACGGCGGGCGCCGGGGCGGAAATGCGCTTGTCAGCGCAGGCGGCGGCACGTGTTTTCAGCGCAACTTTTCTCCATGGCCAAAGCTTACACCGAAGCGTCGATCAAAACCCTGTCGTCCCTCGAACACATCCGGCTTCGGCCCGGCATGTATATTGGCCGGCTCGGCAATGGGGCGCACGCCGAGGACGGCATCTACGTGTTGTTGAAAGAGACCATCGATAACTCGATCGACGAGTTCACGATGGGCTATGGCCGGAAGATCGAGATCGAGCTCAACGAACGGACGTTGCGCGTGCGCGACTACGGGCGCGGCATTCCGCTGGGGAAGCTGATCGACTGCGTGTCGATCATCAACACGGGTGCGAAATACGACAGCGAGACGTTTCAGAAATCGGTCGGCTTGAACGGCGTCGGCCAGAAGGCGGTGAACGCGCTGGCGTTGAATTATCGCGCGCAGGCGTTTCGCGACGGGCAGACGAAGCTGGTCGAGTTCGAAAAAGGAAAGCTGAAGAAAGATTCGAAGATCGCGAAAACGGACGAGCGCAACGGCACGCTCATCGAGTTCACGCCGGACGAGGAGTTGTTCGGCAAGGATTTCAAGTTCCGCACGGAGTTCATCGAGGACATGCTGTGGAACTACGCGTTTCTGAATCGCGGGCTGACGCTGACGTTCAACGGAAAGCCGTTCAAATCGGAGCACGGCTTGCGCGACCTCTTGCAGAAAAACCTGAGCGGCGAGCCGCTGTATCCGATCATCCATCTCGAAGGCGAGGACATCGAGGTGGCGTTCACGCACGGCGCGCACTACGGCGAGGAATATTTCTCCTTCGTGAACGGCCAGCACACGACGATGGGTGGCACGCACCTGAGCGCGTTTCGCGAGGCTTTGGTGGATACGATCCGCAACTTCTTCAAACGCGACTACGACGCGGCGGACGTGCGGCAGTCGATCGACGCGGCGATCGCGGTGCGCGTGATGGAGCCGGTGTTCGAATCGCAGACGAAGACGAAGCTGGGCTCGACGAGCGTGGGGCCGAACGGGCCGACGTTGAAGGAATTCGTCGGCAAGTTCATGCAGCAGTCGCTCGACGTTTACCTGCACAAGAACAAGGAGACGGCGGAGCGGATCAAATCGAAGATCGAGGAGAACGAACGCGAGCGGAAGGAACTGGCGGGCATCCGCAATCTCGCGCGCGAACGCGCGAAGAAGGCGTCGCTGCACAACCGCAAGCTGCGCGACTGCCGGCTGCATCTCGGCGACCGCAACGCGCGCGCGGAGGAAAGCACGCTGTTCATCGTCGAAGGCGATTCGGCGGCGGGCTCGCTGACGGCGACGCGTGACGTGCAGACGCAGGCGGTGTTCGCGTTGAAAGGAAAACCGCTCAACACCTACGGACTCTCGAAGAAGGTCATCTACGAGAACGAGGAGTTTCATCTGTTGCAGTCGGCGTTGAACGTCGAGGACGGGATGGACGGCCTGCGCTACAACAAGATCGTGATCGCGACGGACGCGGATGTGGACGGCATGCACATCCGGCTGCTGTTGATTTCGTTCTTCCTGCAGTTCTTCCCGGACCTGATCCGCAACGGTCACGTCTTCATTCTGGAAACGCCGCTCTTCCGGGTGCGGAACAAGAAGGAGACGATCTACTGCTACACCGAAGAAGAGAAGCAGGCGGCGGTGAAGAAGCTCGGCGCGAGTCACGAAATCACGCGCTTCAAAGGCCTCGGCGAAATTTCGGCGAACGAGTTCAAGGATTTCATCGGCGAGAACATCCGACTCGAGCCCGTGACGCTGGCGCACCTGCATGACAGCGAGGAGCTGTTGAGCTTTTTCATGGGCAAGAATACACCGGAGCGGCAGGAGTTCATCATCGGGAATCTGAAGGTGGAGAAGGATCTGGTGGAGGTCTGAGCGAAGCGAGGCGGCGAACGCATCGTTCTCCATGAATTCACGAGCAAGAATAGCGTCCCTGCTCTACATCGCGCTGGCGCTGGTGTGCATCGGAGTGCTGGTGTTTGAATACAACCGGTCGGCGAAGGCGCGGCGCACGAGTGCGATCGGGTCGGGAAACGCAGCGGTGGCGTGACGCATGAACGCACCCGCTGAGCCGGCCGAACGGGAAGAGGCACGCGACGCGGGTGCCGGCGGATGGCGGGATGTCGGCCACGTGCTGGCGCTGTTTCTGGCGTCGAAGGCGTTCATCGTCATCGTGGCGTTGCTGGCGACGCTGCTGTTCTCGCCGGGAAATTATTACAAAGGCCGCGCGACCGACATCGGTTGGCTGGAATATGCGACCCGGTGGGACACGGGGTGGTATATCCAGATCGCGACCGAGGGTTATCGCTTCGATGCGGAAGCGGGGAAGGGCAACGTCGCATTTTTCCCGTTGTTTCCGCTCTTGATGCGCGGGGTGATCGCGTGCGGTGTGCATCCGGTCGTGGCGGGGGCGGCGATCGCGAATGCCTGCTTCTTCGTGGCGCTGCTGCTCTTCTTCCGATTCGTGCACGGCGAGTTCGGACGAAGGCCGCTGGCGCAACATGCGACGGCGTTGCTGGCGTTCAGTCCGGGGCTCGCGTGGTTTTCGATTGGATACACGGAATCGCTGTTTTTGGCGCTGACGCTCGGATTGATCCTGGCGCTGCGCAGCGGGCGGTGGGCGTGGGCGATCGGATTGGGCGTGCTGGCGGGGTTGTCGCGGCCGAACGCGGTCGTGTTGATCGCGCCGATGTTGTTTCTCGGCTGGCCGCCGTTGCTCGAGGCTTGGCGGAAGCGGACGTGGGGGCGGCTTTCGGCGGTGCTCGGCGGAGTGGGATCGCCGGTGATCGGTCACGCGCTGTATCTGGCTTTCCTGCAATTCAAGTTTGGGAACTGGAAGGCGAATCACGTGGTGGAGCTGAAAGGTTGGAGCGCGCAGATCAAAATCACGTGGGAAGTGATCCAGCAGAAGATTCCGGGCGTGGGGCTGCATCTGTTCAACAATCCGGAGATCTTCCGCGAGCACGTCTCGTGGACGTGGTTCATTTTGGTGTTTGTGACGGTGTTCTCGCTGATCGTGCTGTGGGAACACCGGGCGCGCGCATGGCTGTCGATTTTCATCCTCGGTTTCGTCGGCCTGTATGTGTCGATCGAGCAACTCGGCGGGCCGGTGTATTCGGTCGGTCGATTCGCGGCGCAGATCTTCCCGTTCTATCTGGCGATGGCGTTGTTCGCGGAGAAACGTGCGTGGGCGCAATCGGCGACACTCGCGGCGTCGGTGATGTGGGCGACGACCACGGGGCTGATGCTATTCGGGGGATATCACATCAACTAGAGCCGGCGGGCCGCGGACGGCGGCGGAAACGGTTCTCGCGGGCGAGGCGCCAGACGAGCGCGATGGCTTCGAAGACGATGGCGCGGGACATCTTGGAGCGGCCTTCCTTGCGTTCGGTGAAAACGATCGGGACTTCGACGATGCGGCCGCCGCGGCGCCAGATGCGATGGTTGACCTCGATCTGGAAACCGTAGCCGTTGGAGCGGATCGAGGGGAGATCGAGCGTCGCGAGCGTGCGGCGCGGGAAACATTTAAAACCACCGGTGGGATCGGCGAGCGGCATGCCGGTAATCCAGTAAACGTAGCGCGCGGCGCCGGTGCTGAGCAGCAGACGGTGCAGCGGCCAGTTGATGACGCGCAACCCGCCGATGTAGCGCGAGCCGATCGCGAGATCGGCGGTGGTGGCGGCGGCGATGAGTTGCGGGAGGTCGGCGGGATCGTGGGAAAGATCGCCGTCCATTTCGCAGATGAACTCGTAACCGCGCTCGAGCGCCCATCCGAAACCGGCGCAATACGCGCGCCCGAGGCCTTCGCGGCCGGCGCGATGCAGGACGTGGATCCAGGGATGTTGCGCGGCGAATTGGTCGGCGAGTTCGCCGGTGCCGTCGGGCGAGCGGTCGTCGACGATCAGCAGATCGACGGTGGGGCGCACCTGCGCGAGACGATCGATCAACGCGGGCAGGTTGGCCCGTTCGTTGTAGGTGGGCACCACCACGAGGGCTGGAGGCATGGCGGATCGAGATGAAACACGATGCCGCGCGACTCAAGGGGCAAAGCGCGGTGAGAAGGGCGCGTTTGGGCGCCGGCGCACTTGCGCGCCTCGGCGGCGCGCCCACGATGGCGCGATGATTTTTTCCGCTCGCGGCCTCGCGCGGCGCTTCAACCCGACTCTTCTCCTCACCGGCGCGCTGGTCGCGATCTTCCTGCTGGCCGGGTGCGTGTCTCCACCCTCCGAATACCGCGAGCCGCCGGCGATGGCGGCAGAGGCGCGGACGGCGCACAACCTGCGGGTGTTCGACCGCGTGTGGGAGCTCGTGAACGGAAAATATTTCGACGCGAGTTTTCGCGGCGTGGACTGGAAGGCGATGGGCGAGCGTTATCGTCCTGAAGCGCGGGCCGCGAAGGACGAGGAGGAATTGTATGACGTCATCAACCGGATGTGCGCGGAGTTGAAAGAGTCGCATCTCGTGGCGCTGACGCCGCGGCGCACGCACGAGAAGCGGGTGGAGCATCGACCGGCGATCGGGTTGCGGTGGACGGAGGTGGACGGCGCGCGGGTGGTGACCGATGTGTTGCCGAACGGGCCGGCGGCGCGGGCGGGCGTGGAACGCGGCTGGTTGATCGTGTCGCGCAACGGCGAGCCCCTGCAGGCGGACGACCGGTTCGTGATGCGGCTTGGGCAGCCGGTGGTGTTCGAGTTTCTGGATCGCGAGGACCAAACGCGGCGGTTGTCGATGTTGCCGGCGCTGGTGAATTTCGAGCGGAAGGAAGTGCTGACGTTGGAGAACGGCGCGTTGTATCTGCGCTTCGATCATTTCGCGGCGGAGACGGTGTTTTGGATGCGGCGGCAGTTGCGGGAGCATCGGGAGGTGCCGGCGGTGATTCTGGATCTGCGGGAGAACCGTGGCGGCGACACGTTTTCGTTGCGGCTGGCGCTGGCGGATTTTTTTGCGGAGCAGGTGGCGGAAGGCCGGATCGTGAGTCGCGGTGGGAAAGTGAAGGAGTCGCGCAGCTTTGGCTGGGGCGCGACGCGGTATGGGGGACGCGTGATCATATTGATCGGGCCGGGAACGGGGAGCGCGGCGGAGATTTTCTCGCACGTGTTGCAGCATCACCGGCGCGCGACGATCGTGGGGCGGAAGACGGCGGGCGCGGTGATTTATTCGCGGATGTATCGGTTGCCCGGCGGCGGAGAATTGCAGGTGCCGGTGAGCGATTACATCGGTTTGGATGGGCAGCGACTCGAAAGGCGTGGGGTTTCGCCGGACGTGGAGCTGCCGATGCCGACGCTCGAGGATCGCCGCGCCGTGCGAGATCTGGAGATGGCGAAGGCGTTGCAAATTCTGGCGGATGAAGCGCGCCGGTAGTTTGCGGGCGGATCGCAAGAGTGCCGCTTGACGCGCGCGGCGGCCGACCCCAAACCTGCGCGCTGTTTCGCTCTCGATGGCCCGAAAGAAATCCTCGAAAAACTCCGATCAGCCCGAACTCCCGCTCGACGCCGGCGTCGAGAACGCCGCGCCCGCGAAGAAAGGCGGAAAGGCTGAGGCGAAGGCGACGGCGCCCGAGATGGCGCAACGCTCGGGGGCGGGCGGGGATGCGAAGCCCGACGAGCCGAAAGGCGATCAGGTGGTGACGGTGCCGTCGGCGCCGATTCCGCCGCCGCCGCGTCGTGGCGGAGAGAAGGTGCAGGACGAGGATTCGCCGCTCGCGGTAAGTTACCGCAACTGGTTCCTCGACTACGCGAGCTACGTGATCCTCGACCGCGCGGTGCCGCACATCGACGACGGCCTGAAGCCGGTGCAGCGCCGGATTCTGCACACGTTGTGGGACATGGACGACGGTCGCTTTCACAAGGTGGCCAACATCGTCGGTCGCACGATGTCGCTGCACCCCCACGGCGATGCGTCGATCGGCGCGGCGCTGGTGGCGATCGGACAGCGGGCGTTCCTGATCGAGCCCCAGGGGAATTTCGGCAATCTGCTGACCGGAGACGAGGCGGCGGCGCCGCGTTATATCGAGGCGCGCCTGACGAATTTCGCGAAGGACGTGCTCTTCAATCCGAAGACCACGACGTGGCAGTTGAGCTACGACGGGCGTGCGAAGGAGCCGGTGACGCTGCCGGCGAAGTTCCCGATCGTGCTGCTCGAGGGCGCGGAAGGCATCGCGGTCGGGCTCGCGACGAGGATCCTGCCGCACAACTTCAACGATCTCTGCCGCGCGGCGATCAATCACCTGCAGGGAAAAACGTTCCGGATCTATCCGGATTTTCCGACGGGCGGCATCGCGGATTTTTCCGAATACAACGACGGCGAGCGCGGCGGAAAGGTGAAGGTCCGTGCGAAGATCGAGATTCGCAGCAAGTATCTGTTGGCGATCACGGAGCTGCCGTATGGCGCGACGACGGAGTCGTTGATCGAGTCGATTCTCGCGGCGAACGCGAAGGGGAAGATCAAGATCCGGCACGTCGACGACAACACGGCGGACTCGGTCGAGATCCTCGTGCATCTGCCGCAGGGCAGCGAACCGGAGAAGGTGATTCAGCAGCTTTACGTGTTCACCGGCTGCCAGGCGAATTTGTCGCCGGCGGCGTGCGTCATCGTGACCGACGAGAAAACCGGGCAGGATCGGCCGGAATTCCTCGGCGTGCGCGAAATCCTGAAGCGCACGGTGGACAAGACGAAGGCGCTGCTGAAGCAGGAGCTCGAAATCAAACTCGAGGAGCTGGAGCAGCAGTGGCACTGGGATTCGCTCGAGCGGATCTTCATCGAGGAGCGGATCTACCGGCGGATCGAGAAATCCAAGACGTGGGAAAGCGTGCTCGAGGAGATTCGGGAGGGCTTGAAGCCGTTCGTGAAGAATCTCCGGCGGCCGGTGACGGACGACGACATCACGCGCCTGACCGAAATCCGGATCAAGCGCATCTCGGCCTACAACCGCTTCCAAGCGGACGAGGCGATCGCGAAGATCGAGGCGGGCATCAAGGAGACGAAGAACAACCTCAAGAACCTCACGGCGTATGCGGTCGCGTGGTTCGAGATGCTGCAGGAGAAATACGGCAAGGGGCTGAAGCGCCGGACGAGTTACGACGAGATCGAGCAGATCAACGCGGCGGAAGTCGTATCCGCGAATCAACGACTCTACGTGAACCGCGAGGACGGCTTCATCGGCCTGAACTGGCGGCAGCACGAATTCGTGCAGGAGTGCACGATTCTCGACAGCGTGCTGACGATCATGCGCGACGGTTCGCTGAAAGTCGCGAAGGTGGCGGACAAGGTCTTCATGGGCCGCGACATCATCCACGTCGCGATCTTCCCGAAGGAGGGCGATCCGAACTTCTACACGATGGTGTATCAGGACAAGGAGAGTGGAAAGGCCTTCGCGAAACGCTTCCAGATCGGCGGACTTTCGCGCGACAAGCTGTATCCGCTCGTGAAGTCGGAAGGTTCGAAGGTCGTTTATCTCGAGGTCAGCAAATCGGAGAAGGAGATGCCGAAGAAGCTGATGATCTACATCGACGGCCGGAGCGGCGCGCGCGTGCGGGAGTTTGAATTCGACCTGAGCAACGTGCCCGTGAGTTCGCGCAGCGCGAAGGGACTCACCGTGACGAAGTGGCCGGTGAAGGACGTGAAGCGCGTCGATCTCGCGCTGCGTTGATTCCGACCATGAAACGTGTGGACGCGGGATGGCGGAGCGGAGCGCGTCTGGCGGTCGCGGTGCTGGGATTCGCGCTGATCACCGGCGCGGCCGTGGCCGAACCGCGCAACCTGGGCGCGTTGAAGCGCGAGATTCGCGCGTATGTGGAGTCGGGAGATTACGAGCGCGAGGTGGCACGCGTGGCGACTCGCGCGCGCGATTGGATCGAGGAACGCGCGGCGCTCGACGCGCGCGGCGTGGCGGGACGGCAGAAGCTCGCGGTGGTGATGGACCTGGATGAAACGCTGCTGTCGAGCTGGCCCTCGATGCTCGCGGCGGATTTCGGTTACGTGCCGGCGGTCTGGGAGCAGTGGCTGGACCGCGGCGAAGCGCCGGCAATCGAGCCGGTGCGGGAGGTTTATCGCGCGGCGCGCCAGGCGGGCGTGGCGGTCTTTTTTCTCACGGGCAGAACCGAGCGCGATCGCCCGGGCACCGAGAAGAATCTGCGCGCGATCGATTGTGCGGATTACGAAGCGTTGATCTGCCGTGGGCCGGAATCGAAAGGCTCCAATGTGGACTACAAGACGGCCGAGAGAAAACGGCTCGTCGATCAGGGATATGTGATCGTGGCGAACATCGGCGATCAGGAGAGCGATCTCGCCGGGGGTTTCGCGGAGCGGACGTTCAAGCTGCCGAATCCGTTTTATTTGACGGAGTGAGCGACGCGGCAGGTCCGACCTGCGCGCATCGTCATTCGGGCATCGGCAAACGCGCGACGCGACGGGCGCCTGCAAACGGGCGCCCGCGTCCTGTGGAAAAGGAGAATCAGTTGGCGGCTTGCGCGATGACCTGGACGGTCTCGGGCGCGACGACGCGGTCGATGTCGAGCAGCGTCTTCACCTGACCTTTCACCTTGGCCATGCCGAGGAGGTAGGTCGTGTCGATCTTCGTGCCGAAGTCGGGCGTGGGCTCGATCTCCTGATCGCCGAGGGTCACGACCTCTTCGACGCTGTCCACGATCAGGCCCATCTGGACGATTTGATCGGAGGGCAGGGTCACTTGGACGACGACGATGCAGGTGCGTTCGGCGAACTCGGCCTTGAGGCCGAACTTCACGCGGAGATCGACGACGGGGATGACGCGGCCGCGCAGGTTGATCACGCCTTTGACGAAAGCCGGCATTTGCGGCACGGGCGTGATTTTCTGCATGCGGATGATTTCGCGGACCTTCAAAACGGCGATGCCGTAGGCCTCGTTCTCGAGAACGACGGTGAGGTATTTTCCGGCGAGCTTGGAATCGGCGGGAGCGGACGCGGTGGACATGATGGAGGGGGACCGACGCGCGCGGGGCGCGACCGGCGCTGTTTACGTTTCGGACGATCGGGTGAGAGGTTTAGCGAAATCGGTCAGCGGGTGTGCGCAGGGCGCTTCGCATCCGGTTCGAAATCGCTGAAATGCAGATCGATGGATTCGGGATTTCGACTGTTGCGGCCCGGCAAGGCGGGACGGCGCAACGTGGTGCCGTCGGGCGAAGGCGTGACGACGGCCGCGGACCTCGCCGAGCGGGGCGACCGCGCGGTGCGGGCGGCGGCGGGGCGCGCTGCGCCGCCGTCGACCAGGCGGCGCAGATCGGCGACCAGCTCCTGCATCGCGAGGGCCTGCGCGCTGAGCTCCTCGGCGGCGGCGGCGGTTTCCTCGGCGTTGCCGGCGTTGGACTGGGTGACGCGGTCCATCTGGCCCACGGTGGTATTCACCTGGCCGATACCCTGATTCTGCTCGTGCGAGGCGGTGGCGATTTCGGCGACGAGGGCGTCGACCTGACGGGCTTTCTCGACGATTTGCCCGAGCGATTCGGCGACCTTCGCGGAGATGCGCACGCCGTGTTCGCTCTTGCTGATGGCGACCTCGATCTTGGCGGCGGTTTCCTTCGCGGATTCCGCGGAGCGCTGGGCGAGGCTGCGGACTTCCTCGGCGACGACGGCGAAACCCATGCCGGCCTCGCCGGCGCGGGCGGCCTCGACGGCGGCATTGAGTGCGAGGATGTTGGTCTGGAACGCGATCTCGTCGATGGTCTTGATGATCTTCGAGATGTCGGAGGAGGACGTCTTGATTTCGTCCATCGCGATGTTCATGGCCTGCATGTCGGCGGCGCAGGTGTCGGCGGCGATGCGGGTTTGATTCGAGAGTTCCTTGGTCTGCTGCGCGCTCTCGGCGTTGCGCTTGGTCATGCTCGCGAGTTCCTCGATCGAGGCGCTGGTTTCCTCGAGGCTGGCGGCCTGTTCGCTGGCGCCCTGCGCGAGGGACTGGCTGGCGCCGGAGACCTGGTTCGCCGCCGAGGTGACCTGGACGGAGGTGTCGTCGAGCGCGGTGCTGATGCGCTCAATGGTGCGATTGACGTGGCGGGTGATGAGGTAGCCGGCGAGAAGCGAGAGGGAGATGGTGCCGGCCGTGAAGCCGATGCCGAGTTTCCGGACGGAGGCGATGGTGGCGGTGATGGCGACGCCCGAGGCATCGGCGGCGTTGCGGTTCAACTCGACGCAGTCCACGAGGGTTTTCTCGTAGTCGCGATAAGCGGCCGCGCCGGTGGTCTTGAAGAGCGTTTCGGCCTCCTCTGCACGGCCGGCCAGGCTCAACGCACTGATTTGTTCGGCGATCGAGCGATAGTGGGTGAGGGTGGGAGCGATGCGGGCGGCGAGGAGGCGTTCGTCCTCGTTGCGGATCGAGTTCCGATAACGGGTCAGGGTTTGGTCGATTTCCTGCGCCAGCGCGTCGCGCCGTTCGTCGAGCGCCTTCCTTTCTTCGGCGCTGTCCGAGGCGATGTGCTGCATGGTAAGCACGCGGTAGGCCAGCGTTTGCTGGAGCGCCAGGTTCGTGTAGGTGACGCCGGGAAGATTGTCGGCGAGGATCGTGTCGACGTTGCGTGTGATGCTCGCGAGCGAAACGAAGAAGGAGGTGGCGAGGGCGCCAATGAGGAGAAGAGGTGTGGCGAAGCCGGCTACAAGCAGCTTGCGAATGGTCCAATTGTTCATCGCGACTTTTCAGCGGCGCGATAGCCGGCGACTTGATGGGAAAGGCGGCGCGTTGGGCGGAAAACTCTGCGCATTTCTTGGCTTCGGGCGAAGCGATGCTTCTGACCCTTCCGGGGAACGGGCGGAAAATGCGCGCTGACACGGGAACGCCGGCTTTGCGTTCAAGATTGGCAGGGGTGCGCCGAAGAAGTGCGAGCAGTTGATTTTGCTTCATGCCCATTTCCCCGGAATCCTTCAAGGCGCTGGACGACGCCGCCAATCGCCTCGCCGCCGAATCCATCCTCGCGCAGACGGGGCGGGACGACGGTTTGGTTCCGGCCTATAGCCTTCTGAGCGACTTGCGTGACCTCGCGGTGGGCGAGCCGGCACTGCAGGCGCCGATCGTTTCCACTCACGCGGCCCTCGAGCGATTGCTCGACAACGCGAAACCGTTCGACGACGAGACTTTGGGCCAGCTCCGACAGCTCGTCGAGTGGCTGCCGGCCGCGATCGACGCGCTCGAGTCCGGTGCGACGCCCGCGCCGCTGGGGCAGGCGAAGGCCGCGGGTCCCGCGCCGGCCTCCACCGCCGCGCCCGGCTCGGGCGAGGACAGCGAAACGCAGGACGTCTTGATGACGCTGCACCTCGAGGAGAATCGCGAACTGCTCGGCGAGTTCTACAACGAGGCGGTCGATCACTTGCAGCAGATCGAGGCGGCGCTGCTGGCGCTCGATCAGGAACCGGACAATCCCGAGGCGCTCAACTCGATCTTCCGTTCGTTCCATACGATCAAGGGCAACGCGGGCTTTCTTGGTCTGATGCCGATGCACACGCTCGCGCACGAAGTCGAATCGCTGCTCGACCTTGCGCGGAACCGCCAACTCCGACTGAACGCGGCGATCATCACGGAAATCCTGCGCAGCCGCGACGCGCTCGTGGCGCTGACGCAGCAGGTTGCGCTGGCGCTCGAGAAGGGGCAGTTGCCCGATCAGATCATTCCCGTCGGTCATCTCATCCGGGCCGTGAAGCGCCTGGCCGCCAACCCGTCGGCCGCGGTCGAGCCCGAGGCGAAGGCTTCGATGCCGGCGCCGGTTCCGAATGCGACGCGCGCGCCGGTGGAAGTTCCCGTCCCGAGCGCCGAGCAAGCGACGGAGACGCAAGCGCCGTTCGTCGCCCCAACGCCCGCGCACGCTTCGGCTGCCACGGGTGGCAAGTCCGCCGCACCGGTCAAGGCGGCCGCGGGCGCGACGGTGCGCGTCAACACCGAGAAGCTCGATTCGTTGATGGACGTCGTGGGCGAACTGGTGATCGTGCAGAGCCAGCTCCTCGAGACGGCGCGACAGCATGGCGAGAACAACGGCTCGCCGCTGCAGCGCAACGTCGCGCAGCTCTCGCGCATCACGAAGGAGTTGCAGCACACGGCGATGTCGCTGCGCATGATTCCGATCAAGCAGAGCTTCCAGAAGATGGAGCGGCTCGCGCGCGATCTCGCACGGGATTTTGGCAAGAAGGTTCACTTCGTCACCAGCGGTGAAGACACCGAGCTCGATCGCACGGTCGTGGAGGAAATCGGCGATCCGCTCGTGCACATGGTGCGCAACGCGCTCGATCACGGGTTGGAGACGACTGCGGATCGCATCGCGGCGGGCAAGCCGGAGACGGGAACGCTGCATCTGAAAGCGTATCACCAGGGCAGCAACATCGTGATCGAGCTGCAGGACGACGGCCGGGGCATCGATCCGGCGAAGATTTTCAAGAAGGCCTTGGAGAAAGGCATCGTTTCGCCCGGCGAGGAACTCAGCCGCGAGGAAACGCTGGCGTTGATTTTCGCGCCCGGATTTTCGACGGCGGAAAAGGTCACCGCCGTTTCCGGCCGCGGCGTCGGCATGGACGTGGTGAAACGCAACATCGAGAAGTTGCGCGGCAAGATCGAGATCACCTCCGAGGTGGGGCAGGGTTCGACCTTCAAGATCAAGCTGCCGCTCACGATGGCGATCATCGACGGACTCGTGGTGCGCGTGGGCGACGATCGTTTCATCCTGCCAAGCACGTCGGTGCAGCGCGCGTTGCGGCCGAGCCGCGAGCACATTTCCACGGTGCACGGTCAGGGCGAGGTGCTCGATCTGCGCGGGCGGCTCGTTCCGATTCACCGGCTGCACCGCCGTTTCGGCATTCCGCACAACGCGGAAAATCCGTGGGACGGCATCGTCGTGATCGTCGAGCACTCCGGCAAAGTCTCCGCGCTGCTGGTCGACGAAATGGTCAGCAAGCAGGAAGTCGTGATCAAGAATCTCGGCGCGTTCATGCAGAGCCTGCCGGGCGTCGCCGGCGGCGCGATCCTCGGCGACGGCAACATCGCCCTCATCCTCGATCCCGCGACGCTGCTCCAGGCGGCCTGAACTCAACGTCGCGATCTTTTTCTTCATTTTCCGTGAGCCCTGTCACCCCCCCTTCCATCGAGCAGGTTTGCGAACGCGCGTTGCGCCTGCCGTGTTCGCCTGCGCTCCTGCCGCGACTGATCACGACACTCCAGTCGCCCAACAGCAGCGCGGACGACATCGCGTCGATCATCACGGTGGATCCGGGGCTGGCTTCGTCGACGCTGCGGCTGGCGAATTCGGCGTTCTTCGCCGGCTCGTCGCCGGTGGAAAGTGTGACCGAGGCGGTGATGCGCCTCGGGCAGCAGGAGTTGTATCGCCTTGCGGCGCTTGCGCTGGTGAGCCGCTGGGAGTCGGGAGTGGGGCATGGCGAGGCGGGGGATTTTTGCCGTCATGCGCTCTGCACCGCGATCGCGGCGGAGGTGCTGGCGGAGACGACGGAGCGCGTGTCGCCGGAAACGGCCTACACCGCGGGGCTCGTTTGCGATCTCGGGAAACTCGCGCTCACGCACGCCTGCGAGGCCTTCTATCCTGCGATCCGCGCGCACTGTGCGGCGCAGCAATGCCCGTGGACGGACGCCGAGGTGGCGGTGCTCGGTTTTCATCACATCCAGGTGGGCGCGCGCTTGTTGCGGGCGTGGAATTTTCCTCCGGTGCTCGTCGCGGTCGCGGAGCATTATTTGCGTCCGGCGCAGGCGCCGTCGGAGGCGCTGCCGTTGATCGCGCACCTGCACGCGGCGAAATACATCGCCACGTCCTTCGGTCCCGGCGTGGGCGAGGACGGCTTCCTGTTTTCCCTGAACGAATCGTTCCTGCTCGAGTGGGGTTTCACGCCCGAGCTGTTGCAGGAGACGATGCCGGTCGTTCACGAACGCGCGGTGGCGCGTTTGAAGGACAAACTTTCCCAAGGCACCGTTTCGATCTGACGATGTTGACACGATCGTTCATCGATTCCGGGACGCGCGACTCAAGTTCGCCGGCGCTTGGCCGTATAACTCGGCGCAGGCCGAAGTCGCTTCGGACTTCGTTCATCTTTCCCACCCCTCAACCCTTCTGCGGAGGCGGCAGCAACGTCTCCAAGTCGTGACGCATGGGCTCACCCACGATCGCCTCCATTTTTGCACAACGCGTCGTTGTCGGCGTGGGCGACATGGCTGTGTCGAACAACAACCTCGTGACGCTCAGCACCTACGCGCTTGGCTCGTGCATCGGCGTCGTGGCCTACGACCCGGTGGTGAAGGTGGGAGGCATCCTGCACATGATGCTGCCGGATTCCTCGATTTCCCCCGAAAAGGCGTCCACGCAGCCGGCGATGTTTGCCGACACGGGGCTGCCGTTGTTCTTTCGCTCGCTCGCGGGCCTGAAGGCGGAGCGGAGCCGGCTCCGGATTTTCGTGACGGGCGGCGCGTGCGTGCTCGCCAGCCACGACAATTTCAAGATCGGCGAGCGCAACACGAAGGCGACGCTCGATTATCTCGCGGCCAACGGGTATCGCCTGCGCCAGCAGGTGACGGGCGGCACGACGAACCGCACGGTGCACCTGGAGATCTCGACGGGCGAAATGACCTTGAAGACGCCGGAAGCGAACGAGGGTATTTCGTTGGCGGCTTGAGCACGCACGCGTGCGTGGTGAGCGCGCGGGAGCCTGCGTGCGGGTGATGGCGAGGAGTGGTGCGGGCTGAAGCACCGCACCCCTTGCATCCGCGAGCTTAGATCCGCACGAGCAGCCGCTGGCTGATGGGCGTGACCTGATTGTGGCTGCGAATCTTCGCGATGGTCGCGGGGCTGAGCTCCTGGCCTTCGCCGATGAGCAGCAGGCCGTGCGGGCTGTAGATGCCGTTGGCGAGGATCATGCCGGGCTCGAGCTCGTGCAGCGTGATTTCGCGCACTTGGCGCGGCAGTTGCGCGAGGTTGGTGACCTTGAGGAAAAGGCGCACCGCCTCCGGATCGTAGGCCGTGCCCGATTGCGAGAGGATGAGGTCGATCGCGGCGGATTTCGGGAGACCGGATTCGACGTAGCCGACCGCCACCGCGAGGCAGCGCGCGGGCCACGGAATCGCATCGCCGGCGAGACCGTCGGGATATCCGCGTCCATCGAAGCGTTCGTGATGTGCGCGAATCACCTCGCCCACGCCGTTGCTGTCGTCGACGAGCGCGGCGAGCGTTTGCGAGTAGACGGGATGATTGTGGAGCATCGCGCGCTCGCGCTCGCTGAGATCGTCGGGATTCGAACGAAACGCCCGCAGCATTTCGCGCGGGACGCCGATGAGACCCATGTCGCACAACCATGCCGCGGTGCGCAGCGCGTGTCGCTGCGCCTCGTCGAGCAGGTCGCTTCCGGCCATGTGGCCGGCGAGTTCGACGAGCGTTTTTGCCTGGCCGCCGAGGATCGGGTCGTAGGTCGTGAGAATGCGCCGGCAGAGTTCGAGGGAGTGCTCGTAGCTGGCGGAGAGTTCGCGGTTCGCGGCGTCGAGTCGCTGCCGCTGTTGCTCGAGATCCTCGACCTGCCTGGCGAGCGCGGCGTTGGCCTGCGTGAGCTGGGCGTTGAGGCTCTGGGTTTCCGCCTGGAGAATGGCGTTGTGCGTGACGAGCTCGTGCCGGTGCACGGCGTTGCGCACCGTGGCGATGAGCTCTTCGCGCAGCCATGGCTTGGCGACGAAGCGGAAGATTTCGCCCTTGTTGATCGCATCGACGATCGTGGGCAGCGAGAGCACGGCCGTGATGAGGATGCGCGAGGCGTGAGGCCGGATGCGGCGGCTCTCGATGAGGAAGTCGAGCCCGAGCATCTCGGGCATTTTTTGGTCCGAGATGATGACCGCGAAGTCGCGTTCTTGAAGGATGGAGAGCGCCTTGGTGGGGCTCGAGCAGGCGACCACGTGGAACCGCTCGCGTTCGAGCGTCTGCTGCAACGCGGTGAGCACCACCGGTTCGTCATCGACGATCAGGATGGTGGACGGCGGAGGATTGGAAAGGGACTCGGGCATGATTTAAGCGGACGCGAGAGCGGGAGAGTCGTGGGCGGGGTGATGGGGATGAACGATGAAGTCGGCGATGCGACCGAGCGAAATTTGCCGCTCGGCGCCGCCATTTTCCCACGCAGCACGCGGCATACCGTAAACGACGCAACTGGCTTCGTCCTGCGCAAAGGTGATCGCGCCGAGCTCGCGCAGACGCAGCAGGCCTTCGGCGCCATCCTTGCCCATGCCGGTGAGCACGCCGGCCACGGCGTGAGGCGCGGCGCCGCAATCCGCGGCGGATTTGAACAACACGTCGACGGCCGGGCGTTGGTGCCACACCTGCGGGCCGCCGGTGACGCGGGCGCGGTAGTGGTCGCCGTGCCACTGCAGCATGAGGTGAAAATTGCCGGGTGCGACCAAAGCGACGCCGGGTTCGAGCCGGTCGCCGTCCGCCGCTTCGCGCACTTGGAAGGCACATTGTTCGCTCAGCCGGTCGGCGAACGCTTTCGAGAAGACGGGCGGGATGTGTTGCACGATCGCGATCGGCGGAAGCCCCGCGGGCAGGCGCGTGAGCACGGCGCGCAACGCTTCGGTGCCGCCCGTCGAGGCGCCGAGGAGAATAATTTGCCGGGTGCCGGGCGCGGTGCTGCGCGGCGGAGTGCGCGCGAGCGACGCGAGCGAGGAATCGGCGCCGATGGATGCGGCGTGGCGCGGTCCCAGCCGCGCGCCGGCGGCGGCTTTCACGCGGGCGATGAGTTGCGGCCCGAGATCGCCGAAGGAGTAGGACCCCGCGGGTTTTCCGAGCACGTCGCACGCGCCCAGCCGCAAGGCTTCGAGCGCGTAGTCGGAGCCGCGTTGCGAGAGCGAACTCATGATGACGACGGGCAGCGGATGCTGCTCCATCAGAATTCGCAGAAACGTGAGCCCGTCCATGCGCGGCATTTCGAGATCGAGCGTAAGGACGTCGGGCTTGAGCTGCTTGATCTTGTCGCGCGCGACGTAGGGATCGCCGGCGGTGCCGACGACCTCGATTTCCGGGTCGGCACTCAGGGCGTCGGACGCGAGTTTGCGGACGACGGCGGAGTCGTCCACGATCAGCACGCGAATTCGTTTCATGGGTCGGAATGCGGCCGCCGGTAGACCGCGGGGCGAACAGATTGAAGCGGATGACGGATCGCCGTGAGGCTTTCGGCGTGTCCCACAAAGAGATACCCGCCCGGCACGAGGTGACGCGCGAGCTTGTTGACCAGCTCCTCCTGCGTGGGGCGGTCGAAGTAGATCATGACGTTGCGGCAGAAGATCACGTGAAACGGCTCGCGGAAGGGCGGCTCGCCTTCGAGCAGGTTGAGGTGGTGAAACGACACACGCTCGCGGAGCGCGGGCTTCACGCGGAAGTTGCCGTCCTGGGGACCGAAGCCGCGTTGAAAATGCATCTGGAGCGTCGCCTTCGGCAGGCGGCCCACGGATTCGTCGCGATAGATCCCGGTGCGAGCTTTCTCGAGCACCCGGTGCGAAATGTCGGTCGCCTCGACATGCCAGGACCAGCCGTTGAGCGAGTCGGCGAGCGTGATGGCGATGGAGTAGGGCTCCTCGCCCGAGGAGCAGGCGGCGCTCCACACGTGGAAGCGCGACCATTTCTCCTTCGCCGCACGCGCGCGCATTTCCGGGAGGATGGTTTGGCGGAGGAAATCGAAGTGCGCGTGCTCGCGGAAGAAGAACGTGTGGTTCGTCGAGATCGCATCGATGAGGTTCGACAACTCCGCTTCCGAGCCAGGCGATTGCAGGAGCCGGCAGTAATCGCCGACGGTCGACAGATTCGTCGCACGCAACCGCTTGCCAAGCCGAGCGGAGACAAGCTCGCGCTTATCCGGGCTCAGGCTGATGCGGCTGCGCTCGTAGACGAGGCTGCGGATGAAATCGAACTCACTTTCCCTCATGAGGACTTAGCCCTATATCGACGCGACGTCGTCGGAATGAAGCCGGTGTTCGCGGAAACTTGCTCACAAGCCGCGGCAAAATTTTCCGGGCGAGCGTGCGCGAATGCGAGCGAGCTCGCGAAGTTCATTTCGTAGAACTATATTTCTCACGGCTGCAGCGACTTGCGCGTGTATCCTTTTTGCTGGCACCTGCTTTGCTTAACCCGCGCAGGCATGATCGCGCCGATCTTCAACTCCGACAACTACCAGCTCGCTCGGAAGCTGCTCGATGCAACGGTGCTGCGCGAAGAGGCGATCGCCTCGAACATCGCCAACGCCGAGACGCCCGGTTACCAGCGTCTCGACGTGGCGCCGGATTTCGCGGCGCAACTGAAAGCGCAGATCGCGTCGGGCGACTTCGCCGCGAACGCCGATCGTATCCGGCCCCAACTCGCTCCCGACCTCACGGCGCGCAGCCTGCGGCCGGACGGCAACACGGTCGAAATCGAGCGCGAGCTTCTCGCGATGAATCACAACGCCGTGCAGCACGAGTTCCTCACCGAAATCGTCTCCGGCAACCTCAAGCAGCTCAAGGTCGCGATCACCGGCAAGACGTTGTAATCCTCATGAACCTCCTCTCCGGCATCGACATCATCGGCAGCGCGTTGAACGCCCAGAAGAGTCGCCTCGACATCGTCGCCCAAAACATCGCCAACGCCCAGACCACGCGCACGCCCAGCGGCGGACCGTATCAACGCCAGGTTGTCACTTTCGAAACCGAACTCGTCCGCCGCACCGCCGCCGCCGGCGCTTCGTTGCAGAGCGTGAAGATCGCGCAGATCGCCACCGACCGCTCGCCGGGCCAGGAGGTTTACAATCCCCAGCATCCCGATGCCGGCGAGGACGGCATGGTGACGATGCCCAACGTCAACCTCTCCTACGAGATGGTCGACCTGATCACCGCCTCGCGCGCCTACGAAGCCAACTTGGCGGTGGCGAAAAACGCCCGGCAGATGGCGCTGCGCACCATCGGAATGATGAAGTAACGCGCCGCGCTTCCCGCCATGTCACCCGTCAGCTTCGTCTCTCCTCTCAATGCCGGCGCACTGACGCGCATCGACGCTCCGCTTCCGCAAACGCCGCTCACGCCGTCGGGTCCGCTGAAGGCCGCGCCGACGCAGGGCTTCGACCAGATGCTCGACGGCATCGTGTCGACGGTGACCGAGAAGCAGGCGACCGCGCAGGAGCTCACGCGCAAGGTCCTCCTCGGCGAATCCGATCAACTGCACCAAAGCGTGATCGCGATGCAGGAGGCTTCGGTCGCGTTTTCCCTCATGGTCGAAGTGCGCAACAAGCTCGTGGAGTCCTACCAGGAGCTGATGCGCATGCAGGTGTGAGTTCGCCGCGGCCTTTCTTCCCACTCTCTACGCCAGCTAGATGAAAAACTTCACGCAGTCCCTGCTCGATCTCTGGAAACAACTCGGCCTCAACCAGCGCGTTTCGCTGGTCGTCGCCGCCCTCGCTGTCGTCGGCGGACTTATCGGCGTCGCGATCTGGTCGCAGCGTCCCGACTACCAGTTGTTGTATGCGCGGCTGAGCGAGAAGGATGCCGCCGAGATCATCGGACAACTTCAGACGCAAAACATCCCGCACATCGTCACGGCCGGCGGCACCGCCGTGCAGGTGCCGTCCGATCAAGTTTACAAGCTCCGCATGGACCTCGCTTCGAAAGGCCTGCCGAGCGGCGACGGCGTGGGCTTCGAGATTTTCGACAAGGGCCAGTTCGGTCTTTCCGACTTCGTGCAGCGCACGAATTACCTGCGCGCGATCCAAGGCGAACTCGCCCGCACGATCATGCAGCTCCAGGGCGTGCGCGCCGCGCGCGTGATGATCGTTCAACCGGAAAATCGCCTGCTCCTCACCGACCAAGGCGTGAAATCCACCGCGTCCGTTTTCGTCGACGTCGGCGGCGGCCGACTCGATCTCGATCAGGTCAACTCGATCCGCCATCTCGTCGCCAACGCGGTTCAAGGCCTCGCGCCCGATCAGGTTGCGGTCGTCGACAATCGCGGTCGCGTCCTTTCCGAAGACCTCAAACAAGATCCGACGCTCGGCACGGCGTCGTCGCAGATGCGCTATCGCCAGCAGGTCGAAGATTATTTCGCGAAGAAAGTGGAATCGATGCTCGCCGCCGTGATCGGACCGGGCAACGCGGTCGTGCGCGTTTCCGCCGAGATCGAAACCGAGGCGGTCACGCTTTCCGAAGAGCGCTTCGATCCCGAGGGCCAGGTCGTGCGCACGCAGACCGTCGTCGAGGATTCCTCCTCGAGCGCCGAGTCGCGTTCGTCCGGCGGTGTCGTCGGCGTGAGCGCCAATGTTCCCGAACGCCAGCCCGGCACGGACGCGTCGCGCCCCGTCTCGAACAGCGAGCAGACGCGCAAGAACCGCACGACCACTTACGAGATCAATCGCACCACGCTCAACACCACGCGCAATCCGGGCGCCGTTAAGAATCTGACCGCCGCCGTGTTCATCGCGCCGCCGCCCGCGCCCGCGCCGGTGGTCGCCGCCGACGGCACGGTCACTCCGGTCGAAGCGCCGCGCCGCACGCCGCAGGAACTCGACGCGCTGCGCCAGATCGTCGTCAACGCGCTCGGTTTGAAGATTCCCGCGGGCCAGTCGCTCGACGCGTATGTTTCGCTGCAGGAGATGCCGTTCCAGACCATCGAGCGCATTCCCGAGCAGTTGGCCGCGATCGAAAGTCAGAGCCGCTGGCAGGGATGGATCGAAGCGGGCAGCCGCTGGGCGGCCGTTGTCGGTGCGGCGATCGTCTTGATCGTCTTCCTCCGCATGCTCTCGCGCCAGAAGCCGGAGCCGGTGCCCGTCGAGGTGCTGTCGATGACGCCCGATGCCGCCGCGCGCGCGTTGCCGTCGAGCACGGTCACGCCGGACCTGTTGAACGAATTGATCCGGCAGAAGCCGGCCAACATCGGCGTGGCGCTCCGCGACTGGGTCTCCGCGGGGGCGAGCAAGAATTAAGCACGTATCCGAAGTTCCATGACCGAAATCGATTTCCCCAAGCTGACGCGCCAGCAGAAGCTCGCGACGTTTCTCGTGGTGATCGGGCCCGAGGCGGCGGCGAGCGTGCTGAAGCAGTTCGACGAGGCCGAGGTCGAGATCCTCTGCCGCGAGATGTCCAACATCAGCATCGTTTCCGAGGCCGTGCAGAAGCAGGCGATCGAGGAATTCGCCGGGGTCGTCGCACAAAGCGCGAACGCCGCGCTCGGTGGCATCGCCTACGCGCAACGCACGCTCGAAATCGCCAAGGGCGATTACAAGGCCTCGGCGATCATCGGCCGCGTGGGCCCGGTCGGCACGTCCGTCGAGGTCATCAAGGAAATCTCCGAGATGGAGGGCCGGCAGATCTTCAACCTCATCAAGCACGAGCAGCCGCAGACGATTTCGTTCGTGCTGTCGTATCTCGACGGGGCGAAAGCGGCGGAAGTGTTCGGCCTGCTCGGTCCCGATCTGCGCGAGGAAGTGATCGAGCGCCTCGGCACGATCGAATCGACGTCGCTCGATCTCGTCGGGAAGATCGCCCGCAGCCTCGGCAAGCATTTCGACAGCAAGGTCCGCCCCGCCTTCCACCGCAGCGGCGGCGTCCGCGCCGTCGCCGACCTCCTCAACCAGCTCGAGAAGGACATGAGCAAGAACCTCCTCGCGCGCCTCGAGGAGCGCAACGCCGCGCTCGGCGCCGCGATTCGCAAAAAGCTCTTCAGCTTCGAAGACCTCGGCCGCCTGCAGCCGGCGGACCTGCAGCGCGTGCTGCGCGAAGTCGATTCGTCGAGCCTCGCGATATCGATGAAGTCCGCGAGCGAGTCGCTGCGCGAAAAGTTCTACGCGGCGATCTCGAAACGCGCGGCGGAAAGCTTGCGCGAGGAAATCGAACTGCTTGGGCCGGTGCGACTCAAGGACGTCGAGGCCGCGCAGGACTCCATCATCCAGGTCGTCCGCCGCCTCGAAGAGGAAGGGCAGATCACGCTCGAGTCCGACGCCAACCAAAGCCTCGTCGCCTGACCAGCCACCCACGCTGCAACATGGCTTTCGCGAAACTCATCGCCTTCGATCGACCGCTGATCGGCATTTCGGCGCCGGGCCAGCTCGGTCGCACCTACACCGAGGCGGAGCTCACGAAGGCCACGCACGACGCATATCAGCGCGGCATCGACGATGCGCGCGGTGCCGCCGACCAGCAGATGGTCGAATTTCGCGCGGACGTTGAGCAGCTTCGCGATGGCGTGCTGAAAAAACTCTCCGGAGTGGAGGACGCGTTGCTCGCGCAGTTGCGCGATGCATTGCCCGAGCTCGCCGTGGAAATCGCCCGCCGGCTCCTCGCCGGTTACGAGCCGCCGGCCGAAATCGTGTCGCGGCTCTGCGAGGAAGCGCTGGAGGAGTTGTTCCCCGAGCGGGAAAATCTCGAACTCGTCGTCGGCCCGCGCGACGCCGCTTTCCTCGAACAGCTCAATCCCGATTGGAAGGAGCGTTATCCCGGCCTGCGTATCCGGATTGAAAGCACGCTCGGGCCCGGCGACTGCCAGGTTCACAGCCGCTTCGGCCTCACCGACGCCCGTCAGAGCACCAAACTCACCGCGCTCGCGCACAGCCTCACCCCCGCATGATCTCCCTTTATCCTTCGTGCGGCCCCAAGCCGGCCAGTCACACCTGGTATCACAACGACCCGGAGCGTATCGGCCTCCTGTCGACGACTCTCGCCCGCTGGGCTTCGGCGCTTTCGATCGTCGGCCATTGCCGCGGCGGCATCGCGGGCACGTATGCGATTTTGGATTACCAACCCGAAAGGCTCACACCGTGCCACCGGGTTTCGAAGGAAGGATGCGCTGAGATGGAAGGTCCGGCGTGCGTCGTCTGCGAACGGCGCGATGGCGCCGGTTGTTTTCCGCCGGAGGCGGCCTGAGGTGAATTAACGATGTCCGCCGTCGCTCCACTCGTCGAAACGCTCCGCACGCAGATCCGCCATCTGCCGCCGGTGCAGCGCGTGGGCACGGTGACGGGTGTGGCGGGGCTCGTGATCGAATCGGAAGGACCGAATGTCGGTCTGGGCGAGTTGTGCATGGTTCGCTCGACGCGTTTCGATTTCAGCGTGCGCGCGGAGGTGGTCGGCTTTCGCGAACATCGCGTGCTGCTGATGCCGCTCGGCGATACCGGCGGGCTGCACGTCGGCTGCGAAGTCGCGGCGTGCGATCGCCCGGCGCTGCCGCGTCCAGGCCCCGAGATGCTCGGGCGTGTCGTCGATGCGTTGGGTCGACCTTTCGATGGGTTGGGCTTGATGCCGGTCGATCGCACGGTCGGACAGAACACCAATCCGCCGCATCCGCTGCGCCGTCAGCGGATCAAGAATGTTTTCCAGACCGGCGTGCGCGCGCTGGATGCGTTCACGCCGTTCGGCCGTGGACAACGCCTCGGCCTTTTCGCCGGCTCCGGCGTCGGCAAGTCGACGCTGATGGGCATGATCGCGCGCGGATCGGAGGCGGACGTCGTCGTCGTGGCGCTGGTCGGCGAACGCGGACGCGAAGTGCGCGAGTTCATCGAGAAGGATCTCGGCCCGGAAGGCATGAAGCGCGCGATCGTGGTCGTCGCGACTTCCGACACGCCCGCGCCGCTGCGTTTGCGCGCGGCGTTCACGGCCACGGCGATCGCCGAGGCGTGGCGCGATGCCGGCAAGAATGTCCTGTTGATGATGGATTCGGTCACGCGCTTCGCGATGGCCCAACGCGAGATCGGCCTCGCGATCGGCGAACCGCCGGCGACGCGCGGTTACACGCCGTCGGTGTTTGCGATGCTGCCGCGTTTGCTCGAGCGCGCCGGGGCAGGGGAGCAGGGCGCGATCACGGCGCTCTACACCGTCCTCGTCGAAGGCGACGACATGAACGAGCCCGTGGCCGACGCGGTGCGCGGTATCCTGGACGGACACATCGTGCTTTCGCGACATCTGGCGCATTTCAACCACTACCCGGCGATCGACGTGCTCGAGAGCGTGAGCCGTCTGACGCGCGACGTCTGCACGCCCGAGGAGGTCGCGCTGGCCGGCAAGGCCCGCGAGCAGCTCGCGCTGTATCGAAAAAACGAGGACCTGGTGTCGATCGGCGCCTATCAGAAAGGCGCCAATCCGGCGCTCGACCGCGCGATCGCCCTGCACGAGCCGCTGCGAAATTTCCTGCGCCAGTCGGTGCATGAACACACCCCGAGAGCCCAGAGCTTTCTCAACCTCAAACAGATCCTCGCATGAAGCGCTTCCGATTCCCCCTCCGTCCGGTGGCCGTTCTGCGTGCCCACCAGGAAACGCGCGCGCGCGAAGCGTTCGCGTCCGCCGTTCACCGCTACATTCAATCCGAAGAAGAACTCTCCCGCACCCGCGTGCGCATGCGCGCGCTCGAGGCGGAATTGTTTTCCGGCCGGGAGAAGACGTTTCGCGCGGACGAGGCGGCGCTGCTGCTCGCCGACTACCGGCGCGAGTGCGCCAACGAGGCGGAGGTCGAGCGGCAGACGATCGCCGCCCGCGAACACATGCAGCAACGGCGCAGCGACTACCTGGAGGCGCACCGCAAGCTCGAGGTTGTCCATCGCCTCGAAGCCAAGGCCCGCACGGCGCATCGGCGCGAACTCGATCGCGAGGAGCAGGCCGAGTTCGACGACTTCGCCGGTCGCCGCCGGATCAAACCGTTCTTCGTTTCGCCATGACCGCTGTGCTGCGCAATTCGTTCGTCACCTCGGCCGCCGGGCTCGTTCTGTCCGTCGCGGTGGGTGTATTCACTTTTTGGAGCGCCGCCGAGCCGATCGTCGCGGGCATCGCCGCCCTTCGGATCGAAGCCGCCGCAGCCACGCAAAAAAAGGAAAAAGGCTGGGATTTCTGGACGATCGAGATCGAGAACCTCTCCAACGAGTTGAAAGAGGAACGGGCGCGGCTGCGGAAACAGGCGGAGCTGTTCGAACAGCGCGAGGCGCGCATCGCCGCCGAACAACAGGAACTCGCCGCGATGCGCCGCGAGATCGAAGGCCTCCGCCAGGAAATCGCCGAGAAGGTGATCGAGATCCGCGCCGACGAGGCGAAGAACATCCGCTCGCTTGCCCAGAGTTACGCGAACCTCACGCCGCGCGCGGCCGTGGCGATCCTTCGCGAGCTCGATGACGTCACCGCCGTCAAAATTCTTTTCCTCATGAAGCCCGACATCGTCGGTCCGATCTTCGAGGAAATGAGCCGCACGAACGGGAGCGACGGCACGCCGCTCGCCCGCCGCGCAGCGATCCTTTCTGAAAAGCTCCGGCTGATGAAATCCGCCAAGCAGTCGAGCTGATCACTTCAACCATCATCCCCGCGCCAAGGACGGCGTGGTGTCGCACCAAGGAAGGCAAGCCCATGCATGCAACTCTCCGCCTCCCTTCTTCCTTTCGATATTCCTGCCGCCGGCATCGCGTCCGTTCCCATCGGAACGGTGCCCGCGGCGAACGCCGGCTCGACCGCTGACTTCGGCGCGCTGCTCAACGCGGAGTCGAGCCCGCTCGCGCCGGCCTCGCCCGAGCCGGAGATCCCCGGCGAAACGGCGACGTCCGTCGTTTCCAGCGAACTCGCAGAGGAACTTCCCTCCGTCGAAGACCGGCCGTGGTCTGCGCTCGATGAAGCGTCCCACCGGGCGAACGAGTTGTCGTCGGACGTTCTTCCTCAGCCTGTCCCGCCGCCCACCACGACGGTCGTCGCCACGTCGTCGGTCACGCCTGAAACCGACGAGTCGTCCGAAGCGCTTTCGGGTGAGGCCGAACCTAAAGTCGTTTCCGCTCCCGCTGCGGAACACGGGACAATCACTTCTCTCCGGCAGGCCTCCGCGCGCGAAACGTCCGCGAAGGAAATACGGCCCTCGCGCGGTTTCTCTCGCGAAGTCGCCGCAGAAACGCAAACGGTGCCGGCGTCGCCCGCCCGCGGTGACACCGTCGAGCGGCCGAGTCGATCGCACCGTATGGTGCGCAACGAAGTTGAAAGCGAAGACGTGCGCTCGCGGACGCCGCCGAGCGGTGCCGTTGCGCCCCGCGAAAATCCGTCGAACGGGTCTCGAGCTGCCGCGCCACAGTCCGCGGATATCTCCGTCTTCGAGACTCCTCAGACTGTCGCGTCGACAAACGCGGGCGCGGAGGACGTCGCTCGCGCGTTCGTCGAAACGCGTTCGACGCCCGCAACTTCTCCGGCACCGACGCCCGCGCGCACCCCGGCGGCGGAGGCTTCCATCGTCCGTTCCTCGACCGACGCGCCGGCTTTCCCGCAGACATCGGATGCGAGCCGCGCCGATTTTGAAAATCACCAAACGCAGGCGTCCGCCCAAGACGTCCCCGCATCACGGGCGACGCCGTCCGATGCGCCGGCAGACTACCCGAAACGAACTGCGGTTTCTCCAGCGGGCGTCGAACATCGCGGCGTTCCCGTTGCGGAATCCGATATTCCCCGCCGCGCGCTCCCGTCGCTTTCTGTTGAATCACGCCCGGAAGTCTTCGTCGCCTCGACCTCGACACCCGCGGCCGCCACGGCGATTTCGCGTATCCAAAACTCGGACACACCGGCCACGCCGGCGATCGAAGCGGTCGCCGGCGAAAGCAGCGAAATGCCTTGGGCAAAATTTGCCGCTCCTTCCGCCGGCGGGACGCAAACGCCGCCCGCCGTCTACAAAGGAGGCGAAAAAAATACGCAAGTAACGAAAAATGAGGGGCTTGAGATTGTGGAGCATTCCCTTGGCACCAACGTTGCTAAAGCAGAAGCTCTCATGCCCGCTGCCGACTTAGCTTCGACCTCCGTGCCACACGCCATCGAGCGTTTGTCGCATGCGGTGGCGCCGTTGGCTTCGGAGTTCAGCCTGGGCGAGGAACGCGCCGAACCGGTCGAGATCGCGCAGGCGGCCCGTCGCGCGGTCAACGCCGCGATCGCGGTCACGGAGCAATTTGCGACCGAGCGCAAACCGGCGGTGACGCTGAAATTCACGGTTTCCGGCGTGGACCTCGGCGTGCGTGTCGAGCTGCGCGGCGAAAACGTCCACACCACCTTTCGCACGGATTCCCCCGAGCTGCGCGCGGCGCTCGCACAGGAGTGGAACCACGTCGCGGCCGCACAGGCCGGCGATCGAGCGGCGCGTCTCGCCGAACCTGTTTTTGCCTCCAACCACAATGCACCGGCTTCGTCGTCGGCCAGCTCGCACGGGTCGACGCAGTCGGATTCCGGCGCGGCCGACCAGCGCGGTTTTCAACAACGTCACGAACACGCGGCCGCCGCGGACTGGGCTCGTTTCCGCGCCGTGTCCCGTGCGTCCCATTCCACTCCCACCTCTCTTCCGGAGCCGGCGCTCGCCGGCCGCGCGGTCGCTTCTGTTGCTCCGGGCCGCCTCCGCACCTTCGCCTGATCATGCAAGTCAACTCCGTCACCTCCACCTCCCGCGCCGCCAGCACCGCGGCTGACGAGCAGGCTCCGCTCGCCAACAAGAAACAGGTTCTCGGTCAGGAAGATTTCCTGAAGCTGCTCGCGGTTCAGTTCCAATCGCAGGACCCGATGAAGCCGATGGAGGACACGGCGTTCATCGCGCAGATGGCGCAGTTCAGCGCCCTCGATCAATCGAGCACGCTGGTGCAGCAGATGACGCAGTTGCGCGCCACTCAGGACATCGTGACGGCCAACAGCTACATCGGCCGCCAGGTCACGCTCGACGCCGGCAACGACGAACTCGTCACCGGCGAAGTCACGGGCGTCGATCTCAGCGATGGCACCCCGCGACTGATCGTCGGCGATTACACGTATCCGATTTCGTCCGTGCTCCTGGTCGAACCGGTCCCCGCTCCGGCCGCCCCGTAATTCCTCCCCGAAAAACCTAAACTCAAACCCAGCTCCAATATGGCACTCATCGGCACCCTCACCTCCGGCGTCAGCGCTCTTCGCACGTTCAGCAAGGGCCTCGAAGTCATCGGCAACAACATCTCGAACGTGAACACCACCGGCTACAAGAGCGCGGCCGCGAGCTACGGCGACACGTTCAGCAACACGTTGCGCGCGGCGACCTCGGCGTCCGGCGATGCCGCGATCCAGGTGGGCACCGGCGTTCAAATCACCGGCATCTCGACCAACTTCACGCAAGGCTCGCTCGCGAGCACGGGCAACGGCACGGATCTCGCCGTCTCGGGGCAGGGATATTTCGTCGTGCAGGATTCCACCGGCCGCAACTACGCGACGCGCGACGGTGCGTTCCGCTTCGACAACGACGGCTTCCTCGTGAATTCGCTCGGTTACAAGGTGCTGGGAGAAGACGGAACGCCGGTGCAGGTGGAGGACTACAACGAGAAGGCTTCCGTCACGATCGGCAGCAACGGCGTGATTACCGTGTTCGAGGCGGATGGCACCTCGAGCGAGGCGGCGACCATCGGGCTCCTGAAGATCGGCGACCAGAGCAAGCTGATGAAGAGCGGCAACAATCTCTACGATTTCGGGAGCACCGGCGCGGCGGTCGGCGACATGGTGCAACCCGGTTCGGAAGGCGCGGGCACGATCCAGACCGGCCGTCTCGAGATGTCCAACGTCGACCTCACCGAGCAATTCTCCGAACTCATCACCACGCAGCGCAGCTTCCAGGCCGGCTCGCGGTTGATCACCGTGTCCGATTCGGTGCTCGAAGACATCGTCAACCTGAAGCGCTAAACCCTCGGGCGTTCGACCCCGGGGGTGGTGACGCCACGCGCCTCCGCCCTCGTCGTTTTCGAAGCCTCTTCTTTCGCCTCCTTCCCTCGTCATGGCCAAAGCCGCACCTGCTTCTGCCACCGCCGCTGCCGCTGGCGGCAGCAATCCTCCGATGGCTCCGGTGGAAAAATCCGCCGCAGCCGCGGCGTCCGGTGGTTTCAAAGCCTGGCTGCCCGCGATCTCCGTGATCCTGCTCGCGCCGGTTTGCACGTGGGCCGTCGGGCAATTTGTCCTGATTCCGCAACTACAGAAAAAACTCGCGTCGACTCCGACCGAAGCGCACGCGGCGACCGCCGGCGCGGCCGGAGCCGCGGACGCGAAATCGGGGGAAGGCGGGGCGACCTACGAGTTCCAAAATGTCGTCGTGAACCTCGCCGGCACGATGGGCACGCGGTATCTGAAGACCAGCTTCCTCGTCACGGGCGCCGAACCCGACATCAAGTCGGTCTTCGAAGCCAACAAGCCGCGGCTCACCGACGTCACGCTCAACGTCCTCTCGTCGCTCTCGCTCGCCGATCTCGAGGAGCCGGGCGCGAAGAACGTCCTGCGCGAAAAACTCGTCGCCGCCTACAACCAGGCGCTCGGCCGCAAAGTCGCCGAGCAGGTCTACTTCTCCGACTTCGTCGTGCAATGATCGCGGCCCACCGCGCGAACTCCGAGCTCCGAGACCCGAACTCCGAAACCGATGGCTGACGACCCCAACAACGCGGGCAACAACACGCTCGACCAGTCGGAGATCGACAAGCTGCTGGCGCAGGAGATCGCGGCCGCGCCGCCGAAGCAGTTTCTCATCCGGCCGGACGGCACCAAGCTCGGCGCCGGGGCGTCGCTCAAGGTCGAGGCCTACGATTTTCGTAATCCGGTTTTCCTCTCCGAAATCGAGCTGCGCCGGCTGCGCCTGCTCCATGAGGATTTCATCCGTTATCTGGCGGCGCGTCTCTCGCTCTATCTGCGGATGGAGCTCGGGTTGAAAATGGCCCGGCTCACCACGGCGACTTACGCGAAGTTCACCGACTCGCTCCCCAATCCCACCCACCTATGCCTCTTCAAAGTAGATCCACTCGTCGGCGTCGGCATATTAGACGTCAACCCGCGCCTCGCGCTCACGATCGCCGACCGGCTCCTGGGCGGCCGTGGTCATTCGGTCAAAGCGGAGCGCTATCTTACCGAAATTGAAATCGCGCTCCTCGAGGACGTGATCAACATCGTCCTCGAAGAGTGGTGCGGTCAGTGGAAGACCGAGCAGGAGCTCCACCCGATCATCATCGGCCACGAAAACAACGGCCGGTTCCTGCAGACCTCGCCGAAGGACGCGATCGTGCTCGTGCTCACGCTCGAGGCCAACTTCGGCGATTGCTCCGAGCAGATTCAGATCGGCGTGCCTTACTACACGATCGAGCCGCTCGTGAAGAAGATGCAGGCGCGCCGGCAGAAGGACACCGCGGTGTCCTCCTCCGAAAAGAAGGCCGAATGGCACTCCGCCTACGAACGCATCAACATCCCCGTGCGCGCCGAGTGGGCCGCGCTGGAACTCAACCTCCGGGAGATCACGAGCCTTCGCGTCGGCGACGTGCTCGAGCTCCCCGCTTCGATTTTTCATGAGACGCGCGTGCTGTTGAACGGCTCGCCCAAGTTCGTCGGCACCGTCGGACTCGATGGCGACCGTGTCGCCGTGCAACTCACCCGCAAACTCCCGCCTGCGACTCCGGTCGCGCCCAAAACCGATGGAAGAAAAAACCCTTGATATCGTTCTCGACGTAAAGGTGAAGGTCACCGTGCAGCTCGGCTCGATCCAGTTGCCGATGCGCGAAGTGCTCGAGCTCGCGCCCGGCTCCGTCGTGCAGCTCACGCAGCACGCCAGCGATCCGGTCGGACTTTTCGTCAACGACCAGCTCGTCGCTTACGGCGAAGTGGTCGTGGTCGAGGACAACTTCGGCATCAAGATCACCGAACTCGTCGGCACGGCGAAGCCATGATCGTGGCTCTTCCAGGAACGCGCGGACCGATCGTTCGCACGGCGCTTTTTCTATCCGGCTTCGCGCTGGCCTCGTGCGTTTTTGCCGCACCGACCGACGGTGAGGAGATCATCGTGCCGAACGGCTCCGCGCAACGCGCCACGCCGCCCGCCGAAGCAGGCCCGGGCACGGGCGCGCTGACTTTCGTCGCCGTGCTGCTGCTCGGGGGCGCGGGCGCTTGGGTTCTCTGGCGCGGACGCAACGGCGGGCTTGCGTCGCTCAAACGCGATGGACGCCAGCTCGTGATCGACGAGACGCGCTCGCTCGGCAACCGCCAGTTCCTCGTGGTCGCCTCGTATCGCGACCGGAAATTCCTGCTCGGCGTGTGCCCGGGCCGCATCGATCTGCTTTCGCCGCTCCACGACGACGAGCTGGTCTTCGAGAAGCCCCGCGAATGAACGTTTCCTTTCCCACCCGTCGAGGCACGTTGTTCCTGCGCGCGATCGCGATCGGGTTGATCCTGCTGCTGCTCGGCGTGCTCACATCGCCCGAGTTGCAAGCTCAGACCGCTGACGCCGCCGATGCTTCCGCGGCGGCCGCGGAGACGGTGAACGCCGATCCGTTTCGCCTGAACATCGGACTCGAAGGCACCGGCGACGGCGGGCAGGTGAGCGTCGCGGTGCAGATCGTGCTCGTGATGACACTGCTGTCGGTCGCGCCGTCGCTGGTGCTGCTGATGACGACGTTCACCCGCCTCGTGATCGTGCTCGGATTCGTGCGCACCGCGCTGGGCACGCCCTCCGCGCCCTCCAATCAAATCGTGATCGGCCTCTCGTTGTTTCTGACGTTTTTTCTCATGGGTCCGGTGTTCGAGCGGATCCAGACCGAGGCGATCGCACCGTATCTCGACAAACAGATCACCGCGTCGCAGGCGCTCGATCAGGCGACGATCCCGCTGAAGGATTTCATGCTGAAGCAGACGCGCACGCGCGACCTCGAGTATTTCCTTCAACTCGGCGGTTTCGGTCCGACGGCGGTGAAAGATTTGCCGATGCGCGTGGTGATTCCGGCCTTCGTGCTCAGCGAACTGCAGACGGCATTTCAGATGGGCTTCCTGCTCTTTCTGCCGTTTCTCGTGATCGATTTTCTCGTGGCGTCGACCCTGATGGCACTCGGCATGATGATGATGCCGCCCGTCACCGTGGCGCTTCCGCTCAAGCTGCTGCTCTTCGTCCTCGTCGACGGATGGCACCTCGTCGTGAAGTCGCTCGTGCAGAGTTTCGTGGGATGACGATGCGCAGCCTGCCTTCAGCTTCTTCTTCATGAATCCGGAACTCGCGATCGATATCTTCAAGACCAGCGTGATGTTTGCCCTCTATGTCGTTGCGCCGTTCCTGATTCTCACGCTGGTGCTCGGTTTGCTGATGAGCCTGTTGCAATCGGTCACGAGCCTGCAGGAGCAAACGCTGACCTTTGTGCCAAAGCTCCTGGGTCTGTCCGCGCTGATCCTCCTCCTCACCCCCTGGCTGCTCCGCTCCCTGTCGGAATTCGCCATCACCATCATCACCCGCATGGGCACGATGGGCCACTGAGCTCTGTGGAAGTGTCATTCAATGTATGACACTTTGAAAAAGCTCCCGAAGCGCTAAGACAGCATGTCGTTGGAATACCTCGTCACGTGGATGATGGTGCTCCTGCGGACGATGGGGATCATCCTGCAACTGCCGTTGGTGGCGAACCGGCCGATTCCGGCGATGGCGAAGGTCGGCATCTGCATGTGCATCGCGTCGCTGCTCACGGGCATCGTGCCGGTGTCGGAGGTGCCGGTGACGTTGTGGGCGTTGTTCGTCGCGGCACTCGGGGAGATGCTGCTGGGTCTATCGCTCGGTTTCGTCGCGCGCATGACGTTCGCGGCCGTGGAAATGGCGGGACGCATCGTTGCGACGGAAGTGGGTCTCACGGCGACGCCCGGCATCGGCGTGCCGGAGCCGAGTTCCGAACCGCTGGCGGCGTTGCTCACGACGTTTGCGGTGGTGCTCTTTTTTCTGTTTGGCGGACACCTGATGATGCTGTCGGCGTTGACCCGCAGCTTTTCGATCGTGCATGCCGGCCACCCGCTGTTCGCGCCGGGGGCGAGCGAATCGATGATCCGGGCGTCGGCGAATCTCATCGAAATCGGGATGCGCATCGCGGCGCCTTTCATCGCGATGAACTTCCTGGTGGTGCTGTCGTTTTCGGCGCTCGGTCGCGTGGTGCAGAAATTGAATCCCTTCATCATGAGCTTCTCGCTCAAGATCGTCGCGGGCCTGACGCTGCTCGGATCGGCCGGCGCGTTGATCGCGCGTTATCTCTACGACGAGTTCAACGACGCGCCGCTGCGCATGCTGGAACTGGTCGCGGGCGGATAAACCCGGGGGTGCGAAGGGCGTTTACTTGGGGTCGTCCAAGTTCACCGACACGGTCGCTTCGACGGGCCGGCCGGCTTCGAGTGCGGGATTGAAGCGCAGGCTTTGGAGCAACGCCTCGATCCGCGCGTCGTGCAGCGGCTGCTGCAACCCGGCATCGCGAAACGCGCCCACGACCTTGCCGGTTTTGGAGACGCGCGCGTAAACGGGCCGGGCGCGTTGTTCGGCGTCGAGCGCGTTCCAGACGTCGCGCGAAGCGGGGCGGGCCACCAGGCTCGGCGGAAGCGTGCGACCTTTGTTGGCGGAGATGTGGCCAAGAATCTGGAATTGATGCGCTTCGTCGTCGGTCACCTCGATCCGCCGCCGCGAGAGGCTGGTGGCGAACTCCTCGGTGCCGTTGAAAACATGGACGTCGCAATGCTCGATCTCGAAGCCCGGAGGCATGCCGGCTTCGTAAATCGAGACGGTTTTCTTTTCGCCGGCGGAAATCTCGTTGAGGGATTTCACGTAAACCCACTTTCGCGCTTCGCCGGGCTTGCTGCCGGGGTCGCGAATCTGCGCGATGACGGCGACATAAGGTTTGGGCAGGTCGTGTTCGGGCTGGATCTCGAACGAGACGCGAATGGCGTTGTAGGCTTCGCGGGCGGCCTGGTATTGCATGACCGACGAGCCGGCGCCGACGGAGTTCATACCGTGGCCGACATCGAAGCTGCTGGCGGTCTGGGCGGCCTGGGCGCTCGCGGCCTCGCTGCGCGCACCCTCCACGGCCGCGGCCCATTGCGCGGCGTCCTGCGGGTTTCCGGCGGCGGCGGCCTGGGCCGTGGCATAGTTGAGTCGCGACTCGGCGGCGCGCATCTCGCGATTGGCGATGTCCTGGACGGCGGTTGCGCCCGCGGCGAGTTGTGACGCGTCGACCAGGGCGCGAAAGGGATCGGCATCGAGCGTGTAGGTGCGCTCGGTTTTGAGGTTCGAGATCGCGACGTTCTTGTTGGCAACCTTGATCGCCTCCGAAACCCGCAACGGGAGTCGCGAGCTCATGCGCAACTCGACCGGTTTGTCGCCGGACCGGGCGACGATGCGGCTGCCGGTGACGTCCTCGATCCGGAGAAACTGGTCGCCATGGTGCACGTCGATTTCGGCGCCGACGAACATCACATGGGTTTTGGGCGGCGTGACGGGAGTCTCGGGATTCGAAGTGGCGGCGGAGGCGAGGGCGGCGCCGCCCAGTCCGAGACCGAAGAAAACGAGCGCGCGAGGAGCGAGCGAAAGGCGGCGGGGAAATGACGTCATGGCGGGGTGGGGTGGAGAACGTTCAGTCGTTTGGGTGCGGGGAGGTGTCGATCAGCGATTTGACCCGAATCAGGTAGGCTTCGACTGCATCCGTCCGCTGGATACTGAGCGCTTTTTCGAGATACTCGGCGCTGCGCGCGTAGCGGCGGAATTTCAGTTCGATGCCGGCGAGCTCGAGGCTCGCGCGATACGTGGTCTCGGGAATCCGGTAGGCGGCTTCGAAGGCGAGGAGCGCGCGGGGCAGGTCGTTTTCCTCCGTGTAGGTGCGGCCGAGCGTGAAGAGCGCGGGACCGTCGAGCGGATCGAGTGCGAGCAGCGCTTCGGCGTTTGCGCGGGCTCCGGCCCAGTCTTTTTTCGCCAGGCAAAGATCCGCGCGCGCGTGGAGGAGTGCGCCGCGCGATTCGGGTGGCGCGTTTTTCTCGAGCGTGGCGAGCGAGCGATCGGCCTCGGGAAATTTTTCGGACGCGATGAGGAGGCGCGTAAATTGCAGGAGTTTGGTTTCGCTCCGGTCCCGCGCGGTCCCGAGCACTTTCTCATAGGTGGCGAGCGCTTCGGTGATGAGTCGTTGTTCGGCGTAGAGATCGCCGAGCAGGAGAAGTTCGTCGGTGCCGGCGATGCCGGTGCCGCAGGCGGTTTCGAGCAACACGGTCGCGGCCATTTTCTTTCCCTGCGAAACGAGCACGCTGGCGTAGGTCAGCCAGTAACGTTGTTCGTCGGGATGCTCGGCGATGAGATCCTGCAACAGCGCCTCGGCCCGGCCGAATTGCTTTCCGGCCAGATAGACGCGCATGAGGCCCTCGGCCCACGCGGAGTTGTCCGGGTCGGCGGTCACGGCTTGAAGATAAGCGGTTTCCGCCGGCACGAGTTTGCCCTGCTGCTCGAGACAGTAGCCCAGCAAACCGAGCGTGTCGGCGTCGCGATCGCCGAGCGTGACGGCTTTCGAAAAACATTCGACGGCCTCACGATGGCGGCCGGCGGTGTAGTAGAGAATGCCGAGATTGTCCCACGCGCGCAGGAAGCTCGGGAAGCGCGTCACGGCGCTGCGGTAGTGGGTTTCGGCGCGGTCCACCTGGCCGGCGGCGTAGTAGACGTTGCCGAGCACGAACTCGAACGCGGGACTCGGTTTCGTCTGCTGATCCATCATTCCCTCGAGCATGCGGAGTCCGAGCTCCACGTTGAGTTCGAGCATTTCCACGACCTTTTCGTAGAGCGCGTATTCCTCCGCATTGATCTCGGGTTCGCGCTCCTTGAGGAAGGAATTCGATTGGTTGACGATGCGCTTCAGGTCGACGGGATCCGAGCGGGTGGCGCGGGCGGGGTTGCGCCGGTTCAGCAGGGTGTTGATCAACGGCTCGCGATCGTCCGCCGCGAGGCTCGGAACGGCGACGAGGCCGGCGAGGCAGAGGAGGCGCAGCGTTTTCATCAGTCGAGCGAGAAGGGCGTGCCGCCGCCGCCGCCGAAGTTCACGCGGAAGCCTTGGGCCGCGAGCACCTTGACGTTTTTCCCGCGGCGAACCGCGGGCGTGAACCTCCACTCGTTCACGATGCAGCGCGCGACGATTTCGTCGAACGCCGGGCGGCCGGAGCTTTCCAGCACGCGGGCATGGTTCACTTTGCCTTTCTCGTCGATCAGCAAGACGAGCGACACTCGCAGCGATGCCGCGCCGCCCTGCACGGCGGCGGGAATGGTCGGAGCGGTTCGGATCAGCGCGCGCGGCTTTTGGTCGACTTCGGATTCCTGATACACGCGGCGGACGTTCGCATCGATGTCGATGCGAGGGCGCAGCTCGGTGTGCAACGTGCCGAGCTCGACCCTTGCCGGCACATACGCCGCGGTGGGAACGACGGTTTCGAGATCCGGAGGAATGACGGCGATGCGAACGGGGCTGTCCGACGCGCCGATTTCCAATCCGGAAAACGGCAGGTCGGTCGCGGGTTCGACGGGTTGCGGCAGCGGAGGCGCCGGAGGCGGCGGATCGAGCGGAAGCGTGACGCGGCGGATCTCTTCGATTTCGACCGCGGGCTGCGGCGGAGCGGAAGCGGCGATTCGTGCCAGGGTGAAGATCAACGCGCCGGTGAATGCGGTTCCGAGCAGCAGCGCGACCGCGCCTTCGAGCCAACCTTGTGGCTCCGTGTCCAGGCGGAGATTGGAAGCGGGTTCGGCCATGAGCGCATCGTCACGAAAGCTTTATGCCCGGCGCTCCCGCCACCGGCGTGATCCTCCGCCCTCGCAAGGATTGGAGCATCCTTCCTTGCAGCCGCCGATCCGGGGCTGTGTCGAGCCGGGTGACCGTGAGATTTGTCACCGGTCCACACGCTGCATGCCGAGGGCGGTTCGCATCCGACATGGCGGAAGGCGAACGCCTCGGGCGGGGACGACGCCAGCCCTTTGCCGCTCCGACATCAGAGCGGAGCGAAGCGGGTTATTCGAAGCGAAGGATCGCGGTGACCGGGAAGTGATCGCTCGGGTATTGCGAGCCTTCGCGGTAATCGACGATCGCAGTCTGGCGCACCGTGGCCGGACGACGCGCGAGGATCCAGTCGATGCGAACGCCGTCCTCGAGCGGGGGTTCGTAGTTGTGAAAGGTGTTCAGCGATTCGTTTTCGCGCTTTTCCGCGGCCGTCCACGTGTCGAACAGGCCGGTGTTGTCCGTGAGGATCGAAAACGCCGCACTACCGCCGGCGGCGCAGTTGAAATCGCCAACGAGCAGCAAGGGGACGTTGGTGTCGACGGCGGCGAGCCGTTCGCGCAGCAGGGCGGCCGCCTTCTGGCGGGCGGTTTCGACTTCGTGATCGAAGTGGGTGTTCCAAAAATAGAATTCGCGGCCGGAATTCCGTTCACGCAGTCGCACCCAAGTGACCATCCGACGGTAGCGATTGCCCCACGTCATCGAGCCGATGACATCGGGCGTGTCGGACAACCAGAAGTGGTCGTAGGCGACCGGCTCGAAACGCTCGCGTCGAAAGAAGATCGCCATGAACTCGCCGCGGCTTCCGCCTTCACGGCCGAGCCCGATCCATTCGTAGTCGGGCAGGTCGGCCGCCATGTCGCGAAGTTGTGAATACACGCCTTCCTGCGTGCCGATCACGTCGGGCGCCTCGCGCTCGATCAGGCGGCGCATGATCGGACGCCGGTCGGGCCAGGCATTCGGCGGCTGCGGACTGGCGAAGCGGAGATTGAAGGTCATCACGCGCAGGTTCAGCGCGTCGTCGGCGGCGGCGAACGAATCGAGAGACATGAAGGCGAGCGTCAGCAGGCACAGGATCGATCTGGTCATGAGAGGAGGGCGGCCGTGGGTTTTCAGCGAACGGTTTGGAGAAAATGCATGTGGCGCTCGTATTGGTCGAGGACGTCGTGAATCACCTCCTCGCTGCTCCAGCCCATGATGTCGTAGTTTTGTCCACCTTCGCGGAAATGCACCTCGGCGCGGAAATACTTGAGCGCTTCCGCCCGCTCCGGACGGGTTTCGCCGAGAATGAAGGAGGGCGGTTCATAAGGACGCGGCCGGACGACGTAGACGAAATCCTGCTCACTGCCGTGCCCCACCTCGACCCCGATGCGCCCGCCCGAGTCGGAGATGAGATGCGCGTCGAGGTTCTGCTTTTTCAGCTCTGCGACGACTTGAGCGAAGGCGGGTTGGGCGACCGAGGTGAGGAACGCCTCGACTTCCTCGCGTTTCGGCTGATGCACAATGGCCCGAAGCCGACGCTGCCAGTTCGCCGCGGCTCCGCCCATCCGCAGCACGCGAGCCTCGCGCAGGCTGCGGCGTTTGGTGCGATCGAGTCGTAGCGCCCGGCCAAGCCCCCAACACATCAGCAACATCACGATCGCAAACGGCAGCGCGCTCGCGATTGTCGCGGTCTGCAGCGCTTCGAGTCCGCCGGCGAGCAAGAGGGCCAATGCGAGCACGCCCGAGAGAAACGCCCAGAACAACCGCTGCCACACGGGGGTCGGTTCCCGTCCGCCCGACGTGAGCATATCCACGACCAACGCGCCCGAATCCGCCGACGTCACGAAGAACGTGGTGATCAACGCGACCGCGAGGAGGGACGAAATTTGCGACAGGGGAAGGTAGTCGAAAAATCGAAACAGCGCGATCGAGGTGTCCGCGGCGACGGCGTCGGCCAACTCCGTCGCGCCCTCTCGTAAAACGAGATAAATGGCGGTGTCGCCGAATACCGTCATCCACAGAAACGTGAAGCCGACCGGCACCATCAGCACCCCCACGACGAACTCGCGAATGGTTCTTCCTCGCGAGATCCGCGCGATGAACATCCCGACAAACGGCGACCACGCGATCCACCAGCCCCAGTAGAAAAGCGTCCAACCGCCGATCCAACCCGTCGGCTCGTAGGCATAGAGATTGAAGGTCGAGTGGAAGAGGCTGGAGAGATAGTTGCCGGCGTTCTGAACGAGCGTTTGCAGCAGGAAGACCGTGGGTCCCGCGATCAGCACGAAAAGCAGCAGGAGCACCGCGAGCCCGATGTTGAGCTCCGACAGCCGCCGAATTCCGGCATCCAGGCCGAGTCCAACGGAGATCGCGGCGAAACCGCAGATCACGATGATGAGTCCGGATTGAACCGCGGCCGAGGTGGGCAGACCGAAGAGTTCGTTGAGGCCGGAGTTGACCTGGATCGCGCCGAAACCGAGCGACGTCGCCACGCCGAACAGCGTGCCGAGCACCGCGAACACGTCGACGGCGTGGCCGATGGGCCCGTGGATCTTGTCACCAATCAGCGGATACAACGCCGATCGAATCGCGAGGGGGAGGCGATGTCGGAAGGAGAAGTAGGCGAGGGAAAGCGCGACCAGCGCGTAGATGCCCCAGGCATGAGCGCCCCAGTGGAAAAAGGTGATGCGCATCGCCTCGCGCGCCGCCGCCACGGTGCCGCCGGCTCCGACGGGAGGATCGACATAATGCATGATGGGCTCGGCCACGCCGAAGAACATCAGGCCGATGCCCATCCCCGCGGAGAACAGCATCGCGAACCACGAGGCGAAACTGTAGTCGGGTTCGCTGTGGTCTGGTCCGAGTTTGATGCGGCCGAACTCCGAGATCGCGAGATAGACCACGAAGAGGAGGAAAAACGCGACCGCGAGAACGTAGAACCATCCGGCGCGATCTATAATCCAGGCCTGGAGGTCGCCGAACAGGCGTCCGGCCGCCTCGGGTTGTGCGATCGTGACTCCGACGAAGAGAAGCGTCAGGAGGGCGGAACCGAAAAATACCGGCGGATTGATGCGCAGGCGCACGGCTGATTTGGGCTCCGGGGCGGCAGTCGACATGCGACGCACCATGTTGGATGAAGCGATGCGAGCAACCGGTCCGCAGCGAAGATCGTTGACCCGACCCAAGGGAATCCGCGGGGTCGGGGGGAAAAATTGCCGACGATGTCCGAAGTCAATGGCTGCGTTCGTTGCAGAGATGTAACCATTGATCGAAATCTGAATCCCCGAACCAACACGCCATCATGTCATCCAACACCATTCGCCTTCACCGCGTCCTCCGTGCCGCCCCCGAGAAAATCTACCGCGCTTTCACCGATCCCGACGCGATGGCCAAGTGGCTGCCGCCTTACGGCTTCATCGCGAAGATGCACCACGCGGAGGTGAAGGTGGGCGGCACGTTCCGGATGTCGTTCACCAATTTCACCACCGGCAATAGTCACTCCTTCGGCGGCAGCTACCTCGAACTCGTGCCGAACGAGCGCCTGCGCTACACCGACAAGTTCGACGATCCAAATCTGCCGGGCGAAATGACGGTGACGGTGAACCTGAATAAAGTTGCCTGCGGCACGGAGCTGCACATCGAGCAGGCGGGCGTGCCGGCCGTGATCCCGCCTGAGATGTGTTATCTTGGATGGCAGGAGTCGCTCGAGCAGCTCACGAAGCTGGTCGAGCCGGACATCCCGAACTGAGCGGCGCAGGGTAACCCACCCCGAACGATCGGGGCGGGTTGCTGTCGATACGCGCATGGCCGCGGCGTCGACGGTGCGATTTGCCGAACTCGTGAAACGGGGCGGAGCGCCCGAGGTGCATTTGTCTTGGGTGGCGCCCGCCAAGGATCCGGAGCTTCAACGGGCGCTGAAACAGCACCGCTTGGTAACGTTGCACCAGCACGCGCGCGGTCCGCGGGACTTCGGAGTTGTCGGTTTCGAGCCCGGACGTGATGCGCAATTCCTGGTGTTTCCCGAATCGCTGCGCGCTTTCGCCGGACGAAAAGTGATCGGCATCAAATACGAGCTGCTGCAGGAAGCGGCTGCGGCCAGCGGGCAAGCGCCGACGTCCACGTCGCACGAAAAGCAAAAAAGCGAGAAACCAAAATCGCGCATCGCCCGAGCAACACGCCCGGCCCGCGGGAAGTCGAAGCCGCGCGAGGAGCGACCACGCGAACGCGAGCCGGAGCCGGAGCCCGAGGCGGACTTCATCACCGACACCGATCCCTTGAAACGCGAGGTGCGCAAAGCCCTGATCGCCCTGTCGGCGGGGCGCACGGGCGAAGCGAAGCGGCGGTTGCAGGGGATTCTTTCGGGCGGGAGCGAACGTTAGCGGCGTCTTGCGCAATCGCCGCTACGCCTCGGCGGCGAGCTCGGCGGCAAGGCGCTGGCGCAGGAAGTCGGCGAACGCGGCGAGTTCGCGATGCGCGCCGTGCGCTTCGTCGCGAACGGATGGCGCGGCGGCTTCGATGAGCGCGAGCGTCGCGCTGTTCGTCACGCCCAGTTCCGTCGCGAGCACCTTTTCGATGACCTCGATGCGTTGCCGGCGATCCGGTTCGCCGCGCCGGTCTTCGGCGAAACGTTGATGCAGGTGCGCGAGACGCGTGGTCAGCGTGCGGGCGAGATAGTCGGCGCGATCAGCCATGGAGCAGTGTCGGTGTGAATCCGCTGGAGATCAACCGGCGGGATGTCTCCTGACACACTGTTGTCGCGAAGAGGGGTAGAGTGGCGCATGTTCGCCGCGAGCCTTGCGGCACGTTGAAACCAATAACCCCCACGATCATGGCTACACAGACAAAGACGAATGCCCTTAGCTGGTTTGAAATCTACGCCGCCGACTTCGAGCGCGCGCGCCGATTCTATGAAACGATTCTCGAGGAACCGCTGACCCTCAGCGACATGCCTGGAGGGAAAATGGCGATGTTTCCCTTCGATCAGGAAAACGGAATCGGCGGCGCCGTCACGGTGATGGAGGGCTGCTCACCCGGCGGGTCCGGCGGCACGATCGTTTATCTCAACGTCGACGGAAAACTCGATGCCGTGCTCGAGCGTGTTCCCGCCGCCGGCGGAAAAGTCGTGCGGGGCCGGATGCCTATTCCGCCGCACGGATTCATCGCGTTTTTCCAAGACACCGAAGGGAACAACGTCGGGCTGCATAGCATGAGCTGACGCCGCCGTTTCGAAAGAGTAGGGCGGTTCGTTCCGCCCTACTGCTTAGCTATCGAGCCTGCTTCGCTGAGGCGACAGGCCGCGGGAAGGAACGGCGGGCGCGTTCGACCCGGGCGCGGATCACGCAGTCATGCACGTGATCGTTGATGAGCCCCATCGCTTGCATGAATGCATACACGGTGGTGGGGCCGACGAATTTCCAGCCGAGTTTTTTAAGGTCCTTCGATAACGCGATCGACTCCGGGGAGGTCGATGCGGTTTGCGGCTCGGGGAGCTGCTTCGGATCGGGCTCGTAGCGCCAGAGAAACGCCGCGAGCGAACCCTCGCGTTTCACCAACTCGCGGGCGCGACGCGCGTTGTTGATGACGGCTTCGATTTTCCCGCGATGCCGAATGATTCCCTCGTTCGCGAGCAGGCGGGCGACATCGCGTTCGGTGAAACGCGCGATCCGGTCGAAATCGAATCCGTGAAAAGCAGCGCGGAAATTTTCCCGCTTCGCGAGGATCGTGCGCCAGCTCAGTCCGGACTGAAATCCTTCGAGGCTCAGTTTCTCGAAAAGGCGGTGGTCGTCGCCTACGGGAAACCCCCACTCGTGGTCGTGATAGTCGAAAAATTCCGGCGCGGCGGCGCACCAGCGGCAACGAGGTTTTCCGTCGGGTCCGGGGATCGTCTTGCTCATGTTATCTCGCGCGTGATGGCGCAGTTCCGCGGGCAAGGCAAAACTTCGTGAGCAGCGCACGTCATCCGCGACGTCGGCCGGGCGAGATAATTTCGATTTTTCGCGTAGCCGGTTTTTTCGAGCCGCCCGTCTGAGTGTTGCGCGCTTCGCGCTCAATCCCCTCGTCCCCCTTTCTCCCTTCCACGGTGCCCGACTCCCTCTCAGGCGCGATGCGGCTTCTTTGACTTCTTCTTTCCGCCTGTTTGCGCGGCGCGCCGGATCGCTCCGGACCGCGGTGAAAATGGGCGAAAACCACACAACCCCTGCATGAATAACATCACCAAGCACCTCACCGCGCTCGCGTTGCTCGCCAGCGTCGGTTCGCTGTCGGCGCAGACTCCGTCGACTGCTTCGCAAGCCGCCCCGGAAGACGACGAGGTCGTCAAACTCTCGCCCTTCTTGGTCAGCGCCAGCGGCGACATCGGACGCTACACCTCGCTCGAATCGACCTCCGCCGGCCGCGTGCGCGTCAACATCATGGACTCGTCGCAAAACGTGTCCGTCATCACGAGCGAAATGCTCACCGACGTCGGCGCCGGCCGCATCCTCGATGCGACGAAATACATCGCGGGCATCACCGAATCCACGCTGCCCAACGCCCAGGACCGCACGAATGTCCGCGGCTTCCAGGCCGACGGTCGCACGGTCGACGGTTTCACCTACGGCGGTTTCATGAGCATGGATCCGGCGATCATCGACCGCATCGAGGTCGTGAAAGGGCCGAACTCCATCCTCGCGCCGCAGCCGACGTCGCCCGGCGGCACGGTCAACAACGCCACGAAGAAACCTCAGTTCAGCAACTTCGGCATGGTCAATGTCCAGGTCGGCGAATTCGACGCGAACTCCGGCTTCATCGACGTGAATCGCAAGTTGAACGATGATTTCGCGGTGCGCGCGGTGGCGTCGTTTCGCGATTGGGACAACTGGTGGCGCGATTCCTCCATCCGCTCGATGACGCTCATGCCCGGCGTGACGTGGCGGATCTCCGACACCACTCAGCTCACGTTCCAATATATCTTCACGCAGTGGCGTTCCTCGCTCTACCTCGGCCTGCCGGTCGATCCCTCCGCGGGCACGAAGACGAAAGCGTATATCCTCGCCGGCGTGCCGAAGGACCTGAGCGTGTATGCGGACGACATCTTCCGCACCGACCAGCAGCACGATTGGAAACTGCTTTTCACGACGAAGCTCTGGAAGGGCATCGATATGCGCTTTTCGGCGTTGTATCACAAGACCTCTCAATACGCGCCGCAGCTCAACACCGGCAACAGCACCGGCGGCGTCGGCGGCAATCGCGATCCGCTCACCGGCGATCACGTGCCCGGAATGCAGTATTTGCAGACGCCGCCCTACACGGGGTCGCCGATCACGACGCAGCCCACGCGCATCTTCGTGCGCTCCGGCACCGACCCGCGCGCCGATCCGCGGCAGTTGTTTCTCCAGAACGACTACGCCTACTTCTTCGAGAACGACTCGGTGAAGTCGACGACGCTGCTCGGCTTCGCGTTCACCGAGACGCGCGACTATGGCCAGGAGGCTTACAACATTTCCGCGCCGAACTTCGACATCGACGACTACCAGCATGTTCACTGGACGCGCGGCACGCTCAACTTCCGCAATCGCATCAGCAGCCGCTTCCTGCAGGGCTACGTCTCGCAATCGCTCTCGCTCCTCGGCGATCGCGTGATCCTCAACGGCGCGCTGTCGAAGAATTACTACCGCCAGCGCGCCCGCAGCACCATCACGAACATCTTCCACGGCGTTGCACCCGAGGCCGAGCTGCCCTCCTACGGCATCGTGATCAAACCCTACAAGGACATCTTCTCGCTCTATTACTCCTACTCGGAGCAATCGACCTCCAACGGTCCCTCGATCAACAGCGCCGTCAACACGGTCCCGCCGCTCACGAGTTCGGAGCAGGAGGAATTTGGCCTGCGCACGAAGCTCTGGGACAACAAGCTCTACTTCACGATCTCGCACTTCGACATCGTGCAGGACAACTTCTCGGTGCCGAATCCCGCGAACCTCACCACGCCGCCGCCGAATCCGCTGCTGCCGGCGTTGTTCTCCGACCGCACGGCGAAAGGCTGGGAATATGAACTCCGCGTGAATCCGACGAAGAACATCTCGGTCATCGCGAACTACACCGACTTCAAGAATCGCGATCCGAACAACGTCGAGTTCCGCGGCGTCGCCGAAAAATCGGGCGCCGTGCTCGTGAGCTACAGTTTCGACGCCGACACGCCCGCGCTCGAAGGCTTCCGCATCGCGGTGGGCGTCGATTATCTCGGCAATCGTCCTGGCGACGCGCCGTCCGGCCTCACGCCAGCGAGCACGCCGACGAACGTGATCCCGAACCAGCCGACGTTCTATCTCGGCGCGCGCACGCTCACGCAGTTGATTCTGTCGTATCAGTCGAAGCACAACTGGGGCGTGCAGTTGAACATCGATAACCTGTTCGACGAATATTACCACATGGCCTCGATCAACCGCTCGATGGTTTACACCGGCACCCCGCGGAACTTCCGCTTCACGGCGAACTACAAGTTCTGATTTCAGACGATTGTTGGTCGCGAGACTTCAAGCCGGCTGCGTCCGCAGCCGGCTTTTTCTATGTCGAAATGCCAAGGGCCGGGAGCTCCGCGTGCGGCGTGGACGGTGCTTTAGCCCGGCTGCGCGTAGCTGCTGTTCGAGGATAAACCGTTGAACGTCCCTTCGTCATTCTGAGCGGAGCGAAGAATCCACGTTTGGGTCCGCCTGCGATCGTCGCCTTGGATTCTTCGCTTCGCTCAGAATGACGGTAGAGGAAGGACAACACGTTCATTGAAACCACCATAGGCACCGCACCACTCGTCATCCGTCGCGAACCTTGATCCACATCAAGGCCTGCGTCACGGCGGCGGCTAAGATAGCCGCATGGCGGACTACTACGGCCTCTTCCTCACGATCCATCTGCTGTGTGCGATCACGTTCGTTGGTGCGGTGTTCTTCGAAGTGCTCGTCATCGAGCCGATCGAAAAAAGACTGCCTTCCGAGGTTGCCGAAAAGATCGCGGAGGAGATTCCGCGTCGCGTGCGGAGATTCATGCCGGTCGTGGTGGGGTTGTTGTTTCTCGCCGGTTTCGCGATGTTCTGGGTGCACTATTCGGCGCGTCCGGACTTCTTCCACTCGCGCTTCGGGATTCTGCTCACGACCAAGATGGTGCTGGCGTTTGCCGTGCTCGGTGTGTTCGTGAGCGCGATCCGGGCGTCGATCAAAGGCACGATGGATGTTTGCCGCTTTCGCCATACGCACCGAATCGTAGCCGGTCTGATGCTCGGGATCGTGCTGCTGGCGAAAAGCATGTTCTACTGGTAGGCCTTCGCCGGCGTGGAGATCAGCATCGCACCAAAAATAGCGGCGCCTGAAATCTCCAACGTTTGGATGTCCGTTGTGGGTGACGTTGTTCGTTGTAGAACGAAAGAGGCCTCCCATGTCGTCTCGACATTCATCTCCCGCACACACGACCGCTGATGATTCAGCCGATCGATCGTCGGTCGCGAGTGCCTATCGCTGGGTGATCGTCGCGCTCGGTGGACTGATGGGCTGCGTGGCGGTCGGATCGATGTTTTCGCTGGCGGTGTTTCTGGCGCCGATTTCGGCCGCGACGGGTTGGAGCCGTGCGGCGATTTCCGGGGCGATGACGATCGATTTCCTCGCGATGGGAATCGCGGGCTTCGCCTGGGGCGCGATCAGCGACCGCTTCGGCGTGCGCGTGGTCGTGCTGACGGGGGCGGTCCTGCTCGGCGCCGGCTTGCTGATCGCGAGCCGCGCCACCTCGCTGCTCGGATTTCAGATCGGCTACGGCGTGCTGATCGGGATTTCCGCGGGTGCGTTCTTCGCGCCGATGATCGCAACGGTGACCGGTTGGTTCGACACGCGACGCGGACTCGCGGTGTCGCTCGTGTCGGCCGGAATGGGCATGGCGCCGCTCACGGTTTCGCCGTTCGCCGGCTGGCTCGTTTCGCATTATGATTGGCGGACGGCGATGGGGACCATCGGGCTCGCGGCGTGGGCGCTGCTGATCCCCGCCGCGCTGTTCGTCAGAAATCCTCCCGCGCAGCGGCGCGAAAATGCTGCGCCGGTGGCGCGGGATGCAGCGCGCGGCGACGGCGGATTGGGCCGGGCGTTGCTCTCGCCGCAATTCATGGCGCTCGGGGGCGTTTACTTCCTTTGCTGCGCGGCGCACTCGGGGCCGATCTTCCACATGATGAGCTATGCGCAGCTCTGCGGACTTTCGACGATGACGGCGGTGAGCGTTTACAGCGTCGAAGGCCTCGCGGGGCTTGGCGGTCGTCTGCTGTTTGGCGTCGCGGCGGACCGGCTGGGAGCGAAACGCGTGCTTGTCGCGGGTCTGCTCGCGCAAGCGATCGCGATCGCCACATTCGTCGCGATCCGGCGCACCGGCGAGTTCTACCTGCTCGCGATCTTCTTTGGCGCGGCTTACGGCGGGGTGATGCCGCTCTACGCGGTGCTCGCGCGCGAGTTTTTCGGGCAGCGCATCATGGGGTCCGTGTTTGGGGCGGCCACAATGCTGTCGGCCATCGGCATGGCCCTCGGACCGGTGGTGGGCGGATGGATCTTCGACACGCTGCAAAGCTATCGCTGGCTTTATCTTGGCTCGGCCGCGCTGGGTCTGGGGGCGGTGGCGATCGCGCTGACGTTTCCGCGGATCCTGAGGCCCGCGCTTCGCCGCGCTCCCGCGTAAGCGAGGGCGGTATCCAGAAACTCACGACTCGACAAAGTGGATCGGACGGGTTCTTTTAGCCACCTCAACATGAGCCACCGCTCGATCATCATCGCCGCGATCATTATGCGCCCCTTCTCAGGGCGGCGGCGTGTGGCTGTGTAACTTTAAAACGATCAACCACTCTCTCCCGAAGCCCTGAGCTCACCGCTCAGGGCTTTTTTATTTTCCATGAAAACGCCCTCCCTGAAACTCAACGACGTCGTCGCCGCGCACCGCCGACTGGCCGGCGGTGTGCAACGCACGCCCGTCCAAGAATCGCCCACGCTTTCGCGTGCGGGCGGCGCGCGCGTCTGGCTCAAGCGTGAGGATCTGCAGCGCACGGGCTCCTTCAAGGAACGCGGGGCTCGCAATGCGCTGCTAAGCCTGACGCCCAAGCAGCGCGCGTGTGGCGTGGTGGCGGCGTCCGCCGGGAATCATGCTTCCGGACTCGCGTTTCACGGCGCCGCGCTGGGGGTGCACGTGACCGTCGTGATGCCGATAAATGCGTCGCCGGTGAAGATCGCGCGATGCCGCGGCCTCGGTGCGCAGGTGGTGTTGCGCGGGGAAAATTTCGACATTGCCGAGCGGTTTGCGCGCGCGTTTGCCGCCGAGCGGGGCGCGACGTATGTGCACCCGTTCGATGACCTTCGCGTCATCGCGGGGCAGGGGACCGTGGCGCTGGAGCTGCTCGAGCAAGTGCCGAATTTCGACACGGTCGTGGTGCCGGTCGGTGGCGGTGGATTGCTGGCGGGTGTCGCGACGGCGGTGAAAGCGCTGCAGCCTGGTGTGCGGGTGGTCGCGGTCGAACCGCAAAACGCGGCGGGGTTTCTCGCCGCGTGCTTGCGCGGATCGCCGGAGAAAACCGCGACGCAGCCCACGCTGGCGGATGGACTGGCGGTGGCGTGCGTCGGCGAAAACGCCTTTGCGCTCGCGGCACCGCGGATCGACGACGTGGTGACGGTCACCGAAGACGAGATCGCGACCGCCATCCGCCATCTCGCGCAAGATCACGGCATCGTCGCCGAGGGCGCCGGTGCGACGGCGGTGGCGGCGTGGTTGAGCGGCAAGGTGGGGCGTGCGACGCAGGTCGTGCTGCCGATCACCGGTCGCAATATCGATGCGCGGCTCCATCGGGAACTCACGCGCCGAACCACCGTCGCGACCACGTGCCGCCTGCCACGCGCCGCTTAACGTTTCCCCTTCGCCGCGCGGCGCGCCTCGCTTTCGCGCACCATCTCTGTGAGGTCCGCCGCGGGGCGGATTTCCCACGGGCCGTATTTGGCGCCGGGATGTTTCGAGATCAGATCGACGGCGTGGTTTAAATCGCGGGCTTCAAGGATCATGATGCCGCCGAGTTGTTCTTTTGTTTCGGCGAAAGGACCGTCGGTGACGACGACTTTTCCGTTCGCGTAACGCAGGCTCATCGCGGTGTTCGGCGGCTGCAGCCCCTCGCCGCCGATGAAGTGTCCGTTGGCCTTGAGTTCATCGTCGTAGGCGCAGCAAGCGTCGATCATGGCGTGTTGTTCGGCCTCCGACATGGCGGCGAAGGCGTCGTGATCAATGTAACCGAGGCAGATGTATTTCATGAGAAAGGAATGGTTCTCAACTGGTCGAACGACGGCGGCGATTTTCGACAGCGTTGGAAAAAATCAGCCGAGTTCGCGCAGTCGCTTTTCCAGGAAGCGCCGTTCCGGCTCAGATTTCGTCAATTGTAGCGCTTCCTTATATGCCGCCCGCGCGTCTGCCCCACGTTCGAGCCGGCGCAGGAGGTCGGCGCGCGCGGCGTGGGCGAGGTGATAGTTGCGCAACTCTCCGCGCGCGAGAAGCGCGTCGATGAGGGCCAGCCCGGCGGCCGGGCCTTCGTGCATCGCGACGGCGGCCGCGCGGTTGAGTTCGATCACGGGCGACGGCTGCATCGCGAGCAGCGCCGCATACAGCGCGGAAATTTGCCGCCAGTCCGTTTCGTCCGCGGTCCGCGCCTCCGCGTGAACGGCTGCGATCGCAGCTTGCAATGTATAAGGGCCGAAACGCCGCGTCGCGAGGGCGCGTTCCACCAGCGCGATGCCGTCGCGAATCAACGCCTGATTCCAGCGCGAACGATCCTGTTGCTCGAGCAGCACCAGTTCGCCGTCGGCGCCGACGCGGGCCGCGCGACGTGATTCGTGCAACAACATCAGCGCGAGCAGGCCGAGCACCTCGGGCTCGGGCAGCAGTTCGGCCACAAGGCGCCCCAGGCGGATCGCTTCGTCTGAAAGCTCGGTGCGCGTGAGCGAGGCACCGGACGAGGCGGCGTAGCCTTCGTTGAAGAGGAGATAGATGACGGCGAGCACGGCGTTCATTCGCGCCGGCAGCTCCGGGCCGGAAGGGACCTGATAGGGAATCCGCTCGTCGCGGATCTTCGCCTTCGCCCGCACGATGCGCTGCGCGATCGTGGGCGCCGACGCGAGAAACGCGCGCGCGATTTCTTCGGTCGTCAACCCGCACACCTCGCGCAAGGTGAGCGCCGCGCTGGCGTCGGCCGCGAGCGCGGGATGGCAACACGTGAAGATCAGCTTGAGCCGGTCGTCCGGGAGTTCGTCGCCGGCGTCGACGGCCGGCGCGGCCTCCTGGCCGTGCAAACTCTGCGCGATATCCTCGTGCGCGGCGTCGAAGCGCACGCGCCGGCGCATCGCGTCGATCGCCTTGAAACGTCCGGCGGAGATCAGCCACGCGCGCGGATTGTGGGGAATGCCCTCGACGGGCCAGCGTTTCAGTGCGGCGTTGAAGGCATCCTGCATCGCATCTTCCGCGCGATCGAAATCACCGAGCAGCCGTATCAGCGTGGCGAGCACGCGCCCGCCCTCCGTGCGGTAGATCGCATCGAGCCGGGCGCGAAGATCGGTGGGAGCGGGCGCGGACATGGGGCGGCGCGAGAAGAGCGGAAATCACCGGACCGCGGCAAGACCAACAGAGAACACCTGTCGTTGGCGTGCGCGCAACCTGCCGCCCGGGCGGACGATTTCACGAAGGTTTCTTCGTCGTTTCACGATCGCTTCATCGTGATACGATAAACCCGAGACATGGCCGACCTACATCCGTCGAAGTGGATTGAAGATCAGGTGGAAGACTGGCGCCGCTTCCTGCGGCGACGGCGGGGCGATCCAGGGATCGACGGGAAATTGGAAGGCCAGCTTCGCACGGAGATCGCGAATCTCAGCCGCGCCGGACTCGCGCCCGACGAGGCGTTTTGGGTGGCGGTGAAACGGGTGGGCGATGGCGACGCGATTGCGGGCGAGTTTGCGCGGGCGCACGCCGCGCGTTGGTGGAAGCCGGCGGATGGCGCGTCGTCCTCGTCCGGCGCGCGCGGGTCGTGGCTGAAGCAGGACTCGGCGGTGGCCCTCGGTTTTGCGGTGGCCGCCGCGGTCGCGATCAAGCTGCCGGCGTTGTTCGGCGTGGACGGGAAGGGCGGTGCCGACGTGCTGGCGCGAAACGCCGGGGTGCTCGTGCTGCCGTGCCTCACGGCGTTCTTCGCTTGGAAACGCCGCGTCGCGAGAAGCACGATCGCGTGGCTCGCGGGCGTGTTTGCGGTCGCGGCCGTGCTGGCCAACCTGCCGGAATTCGGCGCGTCGCGTGCCTTCGAGGCGCTCACGGCGTTGCACCTGCCCATCGCGCTTTCGATGGCGGTCGGCGTCGCTTACGTGGGCGGACGCTGGCGCGAAGAAAGCGGGCGCATGGACTTCATCCGGTTTTCCGGAGAGTGGTTTATTCACTACGTGCTGATCGCGCTGGGAGGCGGAGTCCTGTGCGCGTTCATGGCGCTGACGTTTCACACCATCGGGATCGACATCGAACATTTCTTCGGTTCGTGGCTGCTGCCGTGCGGAGCGGCGGGCGCGGTGGTGATCGCTTCGTGGTGGGCGGAGGCGAAGCAAAACGTCGTCGAAAACATCGCGCCGGTTCTCACGCGCATTTTCACCCCGCTGTTCGCGGCGATGCTGATCGCGTTTCTGGCGGCGCTGGTGTGGTCCGGGCGCGTCGTCGCGATCGACCGCGATCTGCTCATCGGTTTCGACCTGCTGCTCGTGGTCGTGCTCGGCCTGGTGGTTTACTCCATGTCGGCGCGCGATCCGCACGCGCCGCGGGGAACCTTCGACGTGTTGCAAGTCGCGCTGGTGGTGAGCGCGTTGCTGGCCGACGCGGTCGCACTGGCGGCAATAGCCGCGCGCATCGGGGAATTCGGGCTCAGTCCCAACCGCGTCGCCGCGCTTGGCGAAAACATCATCCTGCTGACGAATCTCGCGGGTTCCGGCGTGCTCTACCTGTGGTTTCTGCTCGGACGCGGAACGTTTCGCGCGCTCGAACGCTGGCAGACCGGCTTCCTGCCGGTGTATGCGATTTGGGCGGCGATCGTCGTCGCGGTGTTTCCGATCGTGTTTCGCTTCGTGTGACGCGTGCGGAGAATCGGCGGCACGCATCTCTCGATGCGCGCGGAGCTGACGCGCGGCCTGCCAAGCGCCAAATTTAGGATATACCTGATCTTCGCTTGCTCTGAATTTGAGCGATTACCTTTTCTCGAACATGCTTTCGCTCTTTCGCGAGCGGGCATTGCGACTCCGGCGCACGTGCTGCTGGCGGGGGCGGTGTCGGGTCGGAGAAGAGCGAGGCCGCGCTCCAGGAAGCGTTGTTCGAGCGGCGCACGGTGGTTTGATTCAAGAACATATTGATCGGCCGCGCCGAATGGATCGATCCGCTGCTGGCCGCGTCGCTCACGATCGAGTCGGCGGCTTACGAGCCGAAAACGACCGTGCTCGCGGTGAAGGTCGAGGCCGTGGACGACTGACTGCGCCGCGCGGATTTGCGGGTCCTTCCGCCGGATTGCTTTTCGCGGTGTCGCGTGCTGATTCGGGCGCCGCATGCCGCTTCGTCGAAAACACATCTTCCGACCGCCGCCGCCTCCGCCGACGACGATCTACGTGCGGCCGGGCTACAATCGCGTGCTCGCCGAAGAATTCGAGGCGTTGAAGGTGAAGCGAGTCGCGCTCGTCGCCGACAAAGTCGAGGCGCACAGTCAGGGTGATCTGCGCGAGAACTTCGGCTTCAAGGCGGCGAAGGAGGCGATTCGTGCCGTCGATCGCAAGATGACCGCGCTCGACCGCTTTGTGGCGCGCAACACCTTCATCGAAGTCGATCCGACCACGTGGCTTACCAAGCCGACCGACACGCTGCAACTCGGCCACGTGACGCGGATCGAAAAAGAGGACCTCGCGACGAAGCGGAAGCATCGCTTCACGTTTCTGGTTACGACTTATGGCGAGACGGCGAGCGATCCGGATTCCGGCCTCGAGTGTCTGCCGCACAACTCGCCGCTCGCGACGGCCATTCTCGGCCTCGCCGCCGGCGAGCAGAGTCAAGTGCGACTTCCGGCCGGTGAATCGCTGCTGACTGTGCTCTCGATTCGCAACCCCACCCACGCCGAACTCGACCGGCTGCTCATGCCGATCAAGCCGCCGGAAATAGACTCCGAGGACTAATCGCTTTTTACCCGGCGCGATGATGAAGCGCCGAACGGTGATTTTTCATGGGGATCCACGTCGACGAAAGAAATGCGCGACGACGGCGGCGGCGATCAACGCGACCGCGGCGCCGATGCCGGCGAGACCGGCTTTGCTGTGAATCATGAAAACGCTGGCGGAGCCGACCACGACCAGCGTGGTGCCCATCAGGAAATTCCAAATCAAACGGCGTCCGCCGCGCGGCATCGCGTCGCCGAGCAGACGTTCCTGGTTCATCAGCAGCGAAAACGCGAGATACGCGATCGGCAGCAGGATGAAGCCGAAGACCGAGGCCGGAATCGCGAGGTAGAACGCGGCCTTGCTCCAGAAGAACGGCCCGAGCGCGCCCGCCGCCGCGGCGAGACTTCCCACGCGAAACAGCCATCCGCCTTCCTCGCGTTTGCACACCGCGCACACCACCTGGCCGGTGATCAACATCATCAACGTGCTCGTTGAAAGGGCCATGCCGAGCACCCCGAAGCCGAAGATGATCTGCGCAAAGAATCGTCCGGTGAGCGGTTCGAGCGCGGAGGCGAGGTCGTTCGCATCGCGATTTACCAGCATCGCGGCGAGTCGCTGGTCCGCCGGAGAAATGGTTGCGGTCGCTCCCGCCGCGGCACGGTTCGCTTCGAGGCCTTTCAGCAGGCTGTCGAATTCCCGGAGTTGCACCGGCGAGGCCTTGGCGGTCATCGCGGCGACATCCGCGCCGGGGAGCCCACCTTGCGGCATGCCGTGAAACTGAGTGCCGGCGGCGATAACGACGAAGCTCGTGGCGAGCGTGAAGGGAATGAGCATGCCGGTCGCGAGATCGAATTTCTGCAGCCCGCTGAACTCGCGTCCCCACCGCCGCCGGAGAATCGAATACGGGAAGAGAAAAGTCATGTTGATGCCCACCGCGGCGGCGGCGCCGGCGACAATCACGTCGCGTTGTTTTCCGACGATGAAGTCGGTCCAGTAGGCGTGATGCTCCGACGCGGTCTGCGCGATCAGCGGCAGAAAGGCCTCGGCGGGGCGCGTCAGGTAGGAGAAGTCGGGAATGAATCCCGCCGCGACCCTGCTCCAGTCGAGGCCCGCCGGCGAAAGCGAAAGCGCGACCACCACCCCGGCGAAACACAGCACGATGGCGAATACCATCGTCTTGAGCGTGTTTTCGTAGAGCTTCACGCCGCGTCCGCCTTTGCCGTAGTTCCAGGTGACATACATGGACAGCGCGAGGATGAGGAGCGTGGGCAGGAGTTTTCCGCCAAACGCCCCGAGAGGACCGGCGTCGCCGAGGAGTTCAGGCAGGAGATTTTGCCGGAGCACGGCGATCGACAGTGAATACTGGGGCATCGCCCACACGATGCTCGCGAGGAAAGCCGCCGCCGCCCACGCGTATCCGAGGACCGGATTCACGAATTCGTTGATCGCGTCGAGCGGACGGCGGCCGGTCGCCATCGTGACGTAGCCGACGGCGCAGAGCATCACGATGCCCATGATCATGGCGAGCGGCTGCAGCCAGAGCAGGCCGAAGCCTCCGATCACGCCGAGGTAGAGGCTGCCCGAAAGCGAGGCTCCCCCGAGGGTCAGCGCGCTTTGCAACCAGCCCGGGCCCGAAAGCTTGAAATAGACCAGTAGTCGTCGGTGCAGGGGTTGGGCGGCGGTCGACCGAAGCAGAAGACTGTCTTCGGAAAGCGACGGTGCGGCAGAAGGCGGGGGCGAGGACGGGGTTTCCAAGGGGCGGGTGGGGGTGTGAGCTTGAAAGCCAAAACGACGTCGCGAGGCAATCACCGGGCACCGGAAATTTCCGCGATCGTCGCGCGCCGCCGCGTCGCCACTTCGCGGGGAAAAAGATTGGCCGGAGGCGATCGGAAGATTCGATGCGAATCGAAAGGTTGCTGCGGAGGAACAGAACACGCACACCAGCCGTCTTTCGCCGATGACTTTCAACCTAAGGACGTGGAAAAGGATCAACGCGGGCGTGCGAAGAATCGCCGCCGGCCTTGCGTGCATCGCTGGAATCGCGCTCGCCGCGCCCCAAGCCGACCGGGAAAAGTCCGCGCCCAGGAACGTGCTGTTCCTCGTCGCGGACGACCTGAACACGCTGCTCGGCTGCTATGGCGACCCGCGCGCGAAGACGCCCCACCTGGACCGGCTCGCGCGGCGGGGTGTCCGGTTCGAACGCGCCTACTGCGCCTTTCCCTTGTGCGGCCCGAGCCGGAATTCGCTGCTCACGGGGCTGTATCCGAACGCCAATGGTGTGCTGGCCAACGGGCAAATTTTCCGGCAGACGATCCCCGCGCAGCCGAGCCTGCCGCAGGTGTTTCGACAGCACGGCTATTTCGCCGGGCGGATCGGCAAAATGTATCATTACAACGTCCCGGCTTCGGTCGGCACCGACGGCCACGACGATCCGGCGTCGTGGGAGTTGGAGCTCAATCCCGCCGGCGTCGACCGGCTGGAAGAGCAACCGATGATCACGTCGCTCGTGCCGGGCCAGTTTGGCCCGACGCTGAGCTGGCACGCGTCGTCACATCCGGATGAACGACACACCGACGGCCTGATCGCGCGCGACGCCGAGTGGGTCCTCGAGCGAATGGCCCGTCAACGCGAGCGGCCGTTTTTTCTGGCTGTCGGCTTCTTTCGACCGCACACGCCGTTCGTCGCGCCGAAGGCGCCTTATTTCGAACACTATCCCGAGGCGGAGATGCCGGTCGTCCGCGGGGTGGAGGACGATCAAGCCGATATTCCCGCGGCGGCGCTTGCCAGCGCGAGGCGCGAGGAAGCGGCGATGAGCGACGCGCAGCGGCGGCAGGCGGTGCAGGCGTATTACGCGAGTATCAGTTTCATGGATGCACAAGTCGGCCGGGTGGTGGACGCGCTCGACCGCCTGGAGCTGGCGGACGACACCGTGATCGTTTTCACCAGCGACCATGGTTATCATCTGGGAGAGCACGGGCTTTGGCAGAAACGGAGCTTGTTCGAGGAAAGCGCGCGCGTGCCGCTGCTGATCGTCGCGCCCGGTATTTCGAAAGCGAATACGACGGTCGCCGCGCCGGTGAGCCTGATCGACCTGTTTCCGACGCTCGCCGAGTTGTGCGGTATTCCGGCGCCGGCGAATCTTCAGGGACAGAGCCTGGTGCCGATGGTGCGCGATCCCTCGGCGATCGGTCGCGGTTGGGCGCTCACGCAAACGGCGCACAACGGTGTTTCCGGCTACAGTTTGCGGACGCCCCGCTGGCGTTACACCGAGTGGAACGAAGGTGAAGCCCGCGAGCTCTACGATCACGACGTCGACCCGAGGGAACTCGCGAATCTCGCGTCGAGCGCCGCGCACGCGCAAACCATCGAAGAACTCGCCGCCCGACTGCGCACCGCCGTGCGCGCAACCTTTCCACCGGATGGAAAGCGACCGGCGGTGCGCGAGGGCGGTTTGTGGCATCCGACCCTCGTCAACCCGTGACGTCGCGCCAGCGGTTACTCCTCGATCTCCCGGAGCAACGTTTCCAGCCGGCGCTTGTGCGGCGTGAGTTCTTCCTCGATCCAGCGGCGCTGACGGTGGATGCTCACGACCACCGCCACGAACGCCAGCACGAGCGAGCCGCCAAAGACGGCCCAAATGCGAGGATCGGTCCAGACTTCGCTGCCGGGCTTTTGGTTGAGCCGGACCATCGCGAAGAAAAATGCCACCGACCAGACGATCGCGGGAAGATTGGTGAACAGGTGGTGCATCGGACTCGCGAATCGACGCGCGTGGTAGTCGAGCCGCGTGAGATGGCGCTCGAGTTGTTCGCGAAGTGACTCGCCGAATTTTTGTTCGCGCAACGCCTGCGTCCGGTGGCTTCGACGCAGGAATCCGGGCCAGAACAGCGCGGCCGCGGCGCCCAGGATTGGAATGCCGATGTCCCACGGCGTGAGCATGCCCCCATCACGACGATGGATCATGAAACCGACCATCACCGCCATCACGGCGACGAAAAAGGCGGCCATGCCGTAGGCAACGCGTTGCTCGCAGCGCTGCTGCGCCTGGAGCTTCGCTTCGTCATTCCGCAACGCGAGGCGGAGCAGCGTTTCGTTCACTCCGTGCAATGGCGCCGCGTCCTGCGAGCGCCAGACTTCCATCAAGTCGTTCATGTTCATGACTCGTTCGCCTCCATTCGTTTCGCGGCCAAGGCCGCTTTGATCCGGTTGATCTTCACTCCGACGTTGCTCTCCGTGATGCCGACGATCGCGGCGATTTCCTTGTAGCTGAAACCTTCGAGGAGCAGGAGGGCGACCGAGCGATCGATCTCCTTCAACGCTGCGATCTGTCGATACAGCCATTCGATGCGCGGGTCGCGGCGGTCCGAGGACGGCGTGGTCAACACGCCCTCCCATGATTCGAACGGCTGCTGGCCGCGCCGATGCCTGACCTCCTTGCGGGTCCACGCGATCGCCGTGTTCAACGCGACGCGAAACATCCACGTGCGCACGGAAGACTGACCGCGGAACGCCTCCACCGATCGCCAGACCTGCACCGCGATCTCCTGAAAGAGGTCTTGCCGGTCCGCATGCTCGAACGCGTAGGCATGGACCACTTTGAAGAGGATGCCTTTGTGTTCGGCCAGCCAGCCACCGAAGATGAGATCGCGCTCGCTGTCGTGCATGGGTGTTTGACGCGTTAGTAGCGCGAAGCGTCCCGTTTCTTACAGCCCCGCGAAAATATTTCGAACAATCGTCGAGGGGGTTGGAACGACTTCGACGTTGTTTCGCGCGAACTCACTCGCTGCGCAGCGCGGTCATCGGGCTGATCTTGGTCGCCTGGCGCGCGGGCAGCCACGACGCGGCGAAGGCGGCGGCGAACAACGCGCATGCGGCGATGCCGAAGACGGTCGGATCGAGGCTGTTGAAATCCACGATGACGCTGCCGAGCAACCGGCCGAGCGCTCCGCCGAGCAGCAGTCCGAGCGAGACGCCGAGAAAACCCGACGCGAGTCCTTCGCGCAGGATCAGATTACGCAGGCGGGCGGGCTCGGCGCCGAGGGCGAGCCGGATGCCGATTTCGCGCGTGCGACGGGAAACGCCGTAGGCTTTTGCGCCGTAGAGTCCGATGATCGCGATCACCGCCGCCACCGCGCCGAACGCGGTCGCGAGAAGGGACGTGCGATGCAGCACCCACAATTCGAGCGAATCGCTCTGGTGTTCGCGAAAAGTGCGCACGCGGAAAAGCGGCACGTCGTCGGCTGCGGTTTGGAGCTCGCGGCGCACCGGTTCGCGCAGGGCGTTCAGGGTCGCTTCGCCGGCATTCGTGGAGCGGAGCAGGAAGTGAAGGTTGCCCGCCGGACTCTGCGCGAAAGGCACGTAGATCGCGCCGGTGGATTGCTTTTCGAAGAGCTCGAGCTGCCGGCTGCGCACGATGCCGACGATTTCGATCGCCTCGGCGGGCGAGGCTGCGGCGTCCGGTTCCGCGGATCCGGCCTGAACCCACTCGATGGGGCGGCGGAGCGCATCTTCGCCCGGGAAGAGTTGCGCGGCGAGCGCCTCATCGATGATCACCACGGGGCGGGCGCCGGCGTGATCGGTTTCGAAACGCGTGAACGCGCGCCCGCGGAGCAATGGTTGATCGAGCGTCGAAAAATAATCGGCGCCGACGGCGTTGAACGGCACCGTGAACGCGCGACCTTCGGCGGGGGTGGCGGGGCGATCGCTGGACGTCGGGCGTGTTCCGGCTCGGCGCACAGTGCGGTTGTCGCCGCTCAACGTAAACGGCGTCGACGCGGCGAAGGTCGCGGAGCTCACTCCCGGCAACGCGGCGAGTCGTTCGCGCAGCGTGCGAAAAACTTCGAGTCGGCGCGCGGGCTCCCACGGCGTGAGGCTCGCATCGAACTCGGCGACGAGCGTGCGGTCGGCGTCGATTCCGGTGTCGGCGGAACCGGCCTGCGTCACCAGTCGCGCAAACAGGCCTGCGCCGATGACCAGCGCGAGCGAGAGTGCGAGCTGGGCGACGACGAGCGGGTGGCGAGGCAGCCAGCGATGACGGCGCCCGGCGGTGTCTTCGCCGGCGTTCTGTTGAAGATCGGGCAGGAGGTCGCGGCGCGACAACGCGAGCGCGGGGCCGAGCGCGAAGAAGAGCGTGGCGAGCGTGCAGAAGACGAGTGTCGCTCCGACGATGGCCGCGGGTGCGCGGAGCGTCGGGAGGATGTCGACGGGCAGGCGGTTCGAAATTGCGGCGATGGAGAGATCGGTGACCCAGATCGCGCAAACGCAGCCGAGCGCGCCGCCGAGGCACGCGAGGAGGAAGCCTTCGGTGAGAAGCTGGCGAACGAGCCGTGTTCTCGTGCCGCCCAGCGCGAGGCGGATGGCGAACTCCTTGCGCCGCGCGTGGCCGCGCACCAGCAGCAAACCGGCGAGATTCAGCGAGACGATGAGCAGCACCGTGCCCGTGAGGCCGAGCAGGATGACGGCGAGCACGCGAAACATGCCCTCGTCGGAAGGTGCGGTGTCGGGAAACAAACGCGGTAGCGGGCCGAGGAGGAATCGCTTTTCCTGATACTCGGCCGGTTGCAGACGCGCGAGCGTCGCGGCGACCGCGTCGAGTGCGGACTCCGCTGCGGTGAACGTGATGCCGTCCTGAAGCCTCGCGGTGAGAAAAAGATCGAAGACCTTCGCTCGGTCGAGCGGACGAGACGGTTCGTCGTCGCGCTCGCGTTGAAGGAAATCGGCGACGCCGATCGGGAAATAGAAATCGGGACCGAGCATCGCCATCGTGCCGTGAAAACCCTCCGGTGCGACGCCGATGATGGTGAACGGACGGGCGTTGATGCGAATGACGGAGCCGAGCAGACCGGCGCCGAGGCCGGAGTCGCGGGCGTGGCGATCGCTCACGACGACGACCGCGGCGTTCGCGCCGGGCGCCTCCTCGTCCGCGCTGAAGCTGCGACCGCGCGCGAGCGGGACACCGAGCACGTCGAAGAAATTGGCGCTGACGATGGCGGAAAACGCTCGCCGGGCGTCGTGACCCTCGCCGACGGCGACGACGGCGAATTTTTGCGCCGCGACTCCGGTGAAGAGGTCGCGATGCTCGCGGAGCTCGCGCAGGGCGTCGTAGGAAAATGCCCGGAAGCGGGTCGGCTCTTTTTTATCCTGCGTGTAGAGTTGGACGAGGCGGTCGGGCGCGCGCAACGAGCGCGGACTGAAGCCGAGCGCGTAGAGCGCGCTGAAGGTGGCCGTGTTCAACCCGATGCCGAGGGCGAGCACGAGCACGGCCGCGGTGGTGAAGACGGGCGATTTGGCGAGGACGCGAAGAGAGAAGCGGACGTCTTGGAGGAGGGCGTTCACGGGATTTTCGATGAACACCCGGCGACCGCCCAAAGTTGCAGTCCGGCGTGTTCGGGAAGATCGGCGACGCTGAAGGATTGTGCTATGCAATCCGCTCTGCTTCAGAAGCCGGATGATCTTCGACCTGAAGCGAGGCTGGTTTGGGCGGGTGCGGTTGGTTTGTTGTCTGGCGGGTGGGGCGCTCGGGCTGAGCGCGCAGACGCGGGTCTTCGATTCGCACGTCCATTTGTGGCACGGCGAGGCGTCGTTGCAGGCTTACGAGGAGCAATTGAAGGAGCACGGACTGGAAGTCGCGGGCATCGGCGCGATGTGGTTTGGCGGGATGAACCAGGCGCTCGCGGGGAGGCCTGCGCAGATCCAGGCCGGCAACGACACGATCATCGCGCTGGCGGCCCAGCGGCCGAAGGTCGTGCCGGTCGCGACCGTGCATCCGTATGACGGGGCGGCCGCGGTGGCGGAGCTGGAGCGCGTCGCCGCGATGGGAGTGAAGGTGCTCAAGCTGCACCCGCACACGCAACAATTCGATCCGGACGATCCACGCGTGCTGACGCTCGTGCGGCGAGCGGGCGAACTCGGTGTGATCGCGATGATCGACAATGCGAACATCCTGCCCGGGGACAGCGAGAAGCTGTTCAACCTCGCGCTCAAGGCTCACGAAACGACGTTCATCTTCGCTCATCTCGGCGGGATGAATTTTCGGTTTTGGAACATCCTGAAAGCGGCGCGGACGGCGCAGGGGTTGTTCGCGGAGAACATCCATTTCGACATTTCGGCGGTCGTGGCGGTGTTTGCCGATTCGCCGGTGGAGGACGAGTTCGTCTGGACGATGCGCAACGTCGGCATCGAGCACCTGTTGCTCGGCTCGGATTTTCCGCAGTATTCGCTGAAGCAGAATTTGGAGGCGCTGGAGCGCCTGCCGTTGGACGAGAGCGAAAAGGTGAAAATTCGCCACGAGAACGCGCGGGTCATTTTTGGGCTGAAGTAGGCAGGGGAGGAGGCAGCGGGCCGACGGGGCGATAGGTGCTCATCACCACGCCGGCGGGCGTCGCGCGCGAATCGACCAGGGAGAGTTCGCGAGGTGGCAGGCCGGTTTCGAAAAGACGTCTGCCATGCCCCAGAATCACGGGAACGGTCCATACGCGAAACTCGTCGACCAAATCCGCGGCGATCAACGCCTGCAGCAACTCGCCGCTGCCCCAGATGTGCAGTTCGGGACCGTCGGAGGCCTTGAGCCGGCGGATCGCGTCGGTGGCGTCGCCGTCGAGACGTTGGGCGCCGGTCCAGTCGAAACGATCGAGGGTGCGCGTCGCGACGAACTTCGCGGCTTGGTTGAAGGCGTTGGCGATGGGGTTGTCACCGGCGAACGGCCAGTAGCCGGCGAAGATCTCGTAGGTGCGGCGTCCGAGGAGCAGGTCGAACGGGCGGGACATCATTTCGTTGAGCGTCGCGCTCATCGCGTCGTCGCAGAAACGCATCGCCCAGCCGCCGTGGGCGAAACCTCCGCGCGAATCTTCTTCAGGGCCGCCGGGCGCCTGCATGATGCCGTCGAGGGAGAGTTGGGTGATGGCGATGATTTTTCTCATGATTTCGGTTCTCCTGGGTGATCCGGCTCCCTCTCTCAACGAACGGTCGGCGCGTATCCGGACATGTTGCGGAGGAGTTATCCGGATTGTCCGGATGGGAAAGCTTTGAAGGGGCGCGCGCGGTCGGCCTTCTTGCGCGCACCCCCATGACCGCCACGACCCTGCTCCACGTCGGCGTTTTTCTCGGACTCAATCTGATTGTCGCGATGCTCACGTGGTGGCACTGCCGCCGCGCGAAACCGCGCGGCTCGGAAGCGCGCGAGTATTTTCTCGCGAGCGGATCGCTCAACTGGGCGTTCATCGCGGGTTCGTTGACGTTGACGAACATCAACACCGACACGCTCGTCGGCTGGAATGGCAACCAGATGCTCCTCGTCGTGTGCTGGGAGCTCGCGGGCGTGCCCGGGCTCATCCTTTTGGCGAAGGTGTTCGTGCCGCTCTACTATCGCTACAAGTGCACGACGGTCACGGAGCTGCTCGAGCGGCGCTACCACAACAAACACGTTCGCGCGACGGTCGGCTCGATTTTTCTGCTCGGCGACATCCTCATTTTTCTGCCGGTGATGCTCTACACGAGCTCGCTGTTGATCAAAACGATGTTCGGGCTCGAACTGCAGTTGATCGCGATCGCGAGTTGCACGGCGGCGGTCGGGGCGGCTTACGCGATCGGGGGCGGGCTTCGCGCGGTGGCGATTTCCGATACTTACAGCGGTGTGATCGTGCTCGGCATGGCGCTGTTGGTGGCGTTTCTGGCGATGCACGCGGTGAACTGGGATCTTTCGAATGTCCCGCCGGAACGGCTCACGTTGATTGGCGGCCCGGATTCCGTGCTGCCGTGGCCGACGCTGCTGACGGGAATGATCTTCACGCAGCTTTATTATTGGAGCACGAACCAGACGATCACGCAGCGCGTGCTCGCCGCGCCGTCGATTCGCGAAGCCCAAAAAGGCGCGTATGCCGCCGCGGTGGTGCGACTGTTGATCGTGCCGCCGATGGTCGTGTTGCCCGGGCTGGCCGCGTATCAACTCTTTGGCCCGCTCGGTGACGCGACCTATGGCCGCATCGTTTCCGCGGTGCTGCCGTCGTGGCTGCTGGGCGCGTTTGGAGCGGCGATGTTTGCGGCGGTGATGACGAGCTACAATGCGACGTTGAACTCGGCGGCGTCGCTCTACGTGTGCGATCTGCATCAGAAATACATCAATCCGGCCGGCAGCATTCGCCGGCTGAGCGTGTGGCTGCAGATCGGGTTTGCCCTGCTCTCGATCGCGATGGTGCCGCTCTACATGCGCGCGGAAAGCATCATCCAGCTCATCCAACAACTGCTTGGACTGTTCAGCATGCCGATTCTGGCGGCGTTCATCACCGGGCTGCTCTTCCGCAACGTCGACGCGCGCGCGGTGATCGCGACGATCGTTTTCGGCTCGGCGTTTTATGCGGCTTTGTCGTTCGGCTGGCCGGAGCTCCACGCGAGGAATCCTGCGCTGCCGAAACCGTGGCATTTCCTGCATTTGATGGCGCTCACGGTGTGGGCGTGCGTTGGCTTCGCGCTGGCGCTGAACCGATTCGGATTTGGGCGGCGAGCGCAGTTCGAACTCGGCACGCGGGAGGCGTGGCGCAACGTGCTCTCCGTCCTGCGTGCCTGATCCTTCACGATTGCTCGGCAAGCGGCGCAGCCGCTAAGGTGCCGTGAGTCCCCTCCACATCGGCCGCCTCCACCATGAACAAGCATCGCGTCTACACCATCCCGTTTGCCGACGTTTATCCGCACTACCTCACGAAAGCGGAGCGAAAAGGACGAACAAAGGCGGAGGTCGACGAAATCATCCGCTGGCTGACCGGCTACACGCAGAAGCAGCTCGAAGCGCAGATTCAGAAAGGGACGGATTTCGAAACCTTCTTTGGGAAGGCGCCGCGGCTGAATCCGTCGCGCGCCTTGATCAAGGGTGTGATCTGCGGCGTGCGCATCGAGGAAATCGAGGACCCGCTGATGCGGGAGATTCGCTACCTCGACAAACTCATCGACGAGCTCGCGAAGGGGAAGGCGATGGAGAAGATCCTCCGGAAGGAGTAGCCGCGGGCGTCACGCGGCCGGAGCGATAAGGGTGGTGTTCGTGCTGCGGCGGCGAAGCCACACCACCAAGCCCAGCAGGAGCGCGGCGCCGGCGGCGTAAGTGCCGGGCTCGGGCACGGGAGTGAAGTCGACCGTTTGCGCGAAACCGGCGCTGGACGTTTCGAAAATGGCTCCGCCGTAGGCTTCGCTCAGGTCGGGGATGTTGAAGAAGCCGGTGCCCTGCAGAAAATAGGAGACCTCGCCGAACTCGATGGGGGGGACGGGCGGCGTGAGCTCCGTGCGCGGTGTGGCGAACTGGAACGTGACATCGAATTCCTCGAGGAAGTCCGCGTCGTATTCGAATCTCATTTCGGTTTCTCCCACGCTCAGCGTCTGGAGCGGCCGGATGATTTCGTAGTCCCCGAGATCGTAGATGTGGACCTTGGCGCGCCACACGTTGCGGTCCGGATTGGCAAACGTGTAGAAGCCGTCGTGGGTGACGACGTCGTTGAGGTCGTAGTAGATATCGAGCCGGCTGATGAAGCCGCCCGTGTGATTCCACGGGATGGTGGGATCGGTGGCGCGGAAAAGCAGCCCGCCACCTCCATCGAGTTGTTGGGTCGCGGTGAGATGCACCAGTTGCGCGTGAGCGGCGCCGACGAGCGCGGCGGAGGAGACGAGGAGCGACAAGAAAGCACGAAGCGGGTTCATGGCACCGCAAGATAGCGGACGCGCACGACGCTCTCAATCGGAGCGCCGCCAGTCCGTGGCATCCTGTTCCTCCCGATGCGCCGTGCGGTTCGATGGCCACACGATGCGGCGCAGGCGGAAAATTCCTGCGAAAACGTCAAATATCCCGGCGCTCCGGCGTCGCGTGTCTTGCGCCGGGCGGACGCCGGCCAGACAGTGCGCCGTGGAATCGGGCGAACAACTATGCCTTGCGTGCGGATTGTGCTGTGACGGCACGCTCTTCGATCTCGTCAAACTCGAGGCGGGCGATGATGCCGCGAAGATAAAGGCGCTGGGATTGCCGGTTAAGTTTTCGCGCGGGAAGGCGCCGGTGGCGCGGTTTCCCCAGCCCTGTGCGGCGTTGTGCGCGGATCGCACGTGCCGGCTCTATGCGGATCGGCCGTGGCAATGCCGTGTATTCGAATGCCGGACGTTCAAAGACGCGAAAGCGGGGCGGATCACTGTCGAGTCGGCGATGCGAATCGTGAAACAGGCGCGGCGGCGGGCGGACGGCATCCGCCGGTTGCTGCGCGAACTCGGCGATGCCGACGAACACCGGGCGCTCGGCGAGCGCTTTCATCGGACGTCGGAGCGCCTCGAGTCGGGGAGCGCGGATGCGGCGGCGAAGGCGAAGTATGCGGATTTGAGCCTGGCCGTGCATCATCTCCGGCGGCAGGCGTTCGAACGATTTTATACGCAAACCGAAGCCCCGGCCGCGTCGGACCCGGCGGCGGTGCAGGGCTCGGGGATTTGACGAAGCTAATTCCCTTGTCGCGGAGGCGGGCGGCGCCAGTTTGCGCGACATGCCTTCTTTTCCACGCGCGCCGCAGGTTTGTGTTTTGGGAAGCGCCGAGCCCGGGTCGCGGGCGTATGAACTCGCCGGCGAGGCGGGCGAGTTTCTGGCGCGGCGTGGTGTGACGGTCGTGAGCGGCTGCGGTGCTCCGGCCACGCGCGTGGCGGCGGAGCGGGCGCTTGCGGCGGGCGGCACGGTGGTGTCGATCGTGCCGCATGACGACATCGGCCTCGAGGACTGGCCGTGCTCGGTCCTCATTCCGTGTGGAATGGGCGACGCGCGAAACCTGCTCATGGCGCTGGCCGGCGACGCCTGCATCGTCATCGGCGGACGCGCCGGAACGAAATCCGAAGTTTGTCTCGCGTGGCTGCACAAGCGGCCGCTGCTGCCGCTCACGGGCTGCGGCGGCTGGTCCGACACGCTGGAACGCGATCCGCCGGACGAGCGGAAAAATTCGGCGATTCTCCCCTGGGGTTCGATGGCGGAACTGGAGACGCAGCTCACGAAACTGGGGCTGGTTGCGCGTTGAGGGCGTCGCCGTCGTGTAGTGGTCGGCTCGATACTTCGACGAGCCGCGGGTGCGTCGGGCACACTTGCACTCGCGATCCGACGACGGGTGTGCACCATGGCGGGATTGTCATGAATCGTCGTTCCCTCACTCCTCGTGTTCGCGCGGCGCTGCGCCGTCTGGCGGCGGGTCCGCAGGATATGCGCGACGAAGCGCTCCTGAAGGAGATCAACGACGAGATGAGGAAACTGCGGGTGGAGGAGATCGCCTATATCCGCGATCGTGTGCGGTATTCGTGTCCGCCGTGCCCGATGGTTCAGTCGGTCGTGCTGATGCTGAACGGGCTGATCGAGGTGAAGAATCTGAAGCTTTGAAGCGGATGCGTCGACGCCGTTCAGACCTGCAACACGCCACGAAAGCCGCGGCCGCTGTAGTAGGATTCGGCGCCGTTGTGATACGTGAAAACGCGACCGAAGCGGCGGTCGCCGAAGATCGCTCCGCCGAGTTTTCGAATTTCGGGCGGAGTCTTGAGCCAGCTTGAAGTCTTGGTGTCGAACTCCCCGAGTTTTTGCAGCGCGGCATACTGCTCTTCGGTGAGGATTTCGATGCCCATTTCCTCGGCGAGGTCCATGGCGCTGTTCTTCGGTTTGAACTTTTTCCGCGAATCGAGCGCGGCTCGATCGTAGCAGAGACTTTGGCGTCCCGCGGGGCTTTGCGGAGAGCAATCGACGAAAAGATAGGCGCCGGTTTTGGAATCCTGGCCCACGACGTCCGGCTCGCCGCCGGTGCGTTCCATCTCCGCGAGCGACCAGAGTTTTTCGGGATGAGCATCGAGCCGTTTCGTGACGGCGGTCCACGTGACACCCTTGTGCCGATGGGGATTTAGTTCGAACCGTGTTTTCAAGGTTTCGAGCAGTCGATCACGTTGCTCGGGTGGCAAGGTTTGCCGGATGCGCGAGGAGTTTTTCATCGGGGCGGCGCTTGAATGCGGAAACGGGCGAGGCGCACTTGAGCGGCTCGCCCGGAGAGTGGCAATCGTCGATCTGCGTCGGGCCTGATTTACGAGGTCAACGCGACCGCCGGCGCGTGCTGCCGGATGTCGTCGGTGGAACGACGACGCAAGGTGTTCGTCACGCGTTTGCGCAGCAGCCGATCAAGCTTGTCGATCAGCAGGTTGATGGACGTGTAGGCGTCTTCGGTGGTCACGGCGGCCGTAAGGTCGGGACCGGCGATCTCGATCCGGCCTTTGGCGGTGAAGACTCGCGTGCGGCCGCGGAGGTCGCGTTCCACGTCGATGCGGAGACGAACGATGCGAGGTTCGTGACGGAAGAGGCGTTCGGCCTTGGTCTCGACGGCGAGCTTCATCGCGTCGGTGAGCCAGAGGTGAATGCCGCGAAGGATGAGCTTGGAACGATGGTCGCTGTTCATGCCTGTTTTCATGGGATCGTGTGTTGCTTGGAATCCTCGGGCTCGCGCGGACGCGGGAGTCGAAGGACTCCGGAAATTTTTGGTTTGGAAGATGCGCTCCGGAAAAGCGAAGCGCGGACAAGCTGATCACAGAGCAGGATGCGAAGGCGCCGCATCCGAGAGAGGGCCACGCGAGCGCCACGGGCCTTCCGATCGCCGGCGTATGTGCACGGGCGGGGCGTCTTGAAGGATCAAGCTGGCTCGTCCGTCCACACCGCCGGCCAGGTGGGACAGATGACAATCGCGCGAGGGTCTCGCGTGTAATCTGAGAAAGCGTTCGCCATGGCAGGGGTTGAACGAGCGGACCAGATTGAGGAAAGCGCAGGTGTCAAGTTCACCGCCGACACCGGCGGGAGAGCATGCGCTTGCAGCGCGCAGGCACTCAGTAGAGGGCCTCGAAACTGATCTTCAGAACGCCGTCCTTGAGTTCCTCGTTGAACACTTTGAAAGCGCCGCGGGCGGCGTTGAGATCGTCGGAGACCAGGAGCTTGTTCTTGGTGGCGCAGATCTCCGCGATACGACGCAGAATACCGCTGCGGGCCTCGAGACCGCGCCCCTTTACCGCGACCCAGCCCTGACGCGTGTTTTCGTCGTAGTGCATTTCCTCGCTGACCGGTAACGCCGCCGCACGCGCGACGCCCACCTGATCGAGCGATTGGTCCGAAGGATTCTTCGTCCGGGCCTGACGGGCGAGTTCGTCGAGTGCGCGCTCCACGCCGTTGATCACGCCGGGCAAGCCCTTGCCGAGCAGGACCACTTTCGTCTCGGTGTCGGCGACCATGTCGAGCAGCGAGAATCCGGCATGACCGCCATACACGAAAACGTAGCGATATCCGAAATCCGACGCGTAGCGCCAGTGGCTCACCGAGCGATGCAACGTGACGGAGTCAAAGAGCCCTGATCGGTTGAAGGCTTGAACAATGAACTGCGCGTCGTTCGCGAAAAACTGCCGGAAGAATTGTTTCGATTCGTCGTCGAGGGTGTCTGCTCCAGTGAGAAAGACCGGGCTGACGACGACACTGTCGGGCGGCATGCTGACGAGTAACGAGCCGCCGAAATAGTTTCCGGGCTGGATCTCCTCGAGCGCCCGTTCGCCGATCGCGATTTGATGGGCGAGCGCTTGGTTGACCGTTTTGAACGTTTTTCCGCCGATCGAATACGGCGGTTTCGCGAGGGCGGCGAGGGTGCTGAAAAAACAGAAGCTGAAGACGGTTAACGTGCGGAACGCGCGCATGCCGTCAGCTTAGTGGAGGCCGTTGGCACGCGGTCGAGAGTGAATGCCACCGCAGCCGATGCTATTTGTCCCTCGCGAACATCGGTTGCATCACGCGACGGGATCGCGAGCAACTCGTGCTCGTGATCGGCCGGTGGATTTCGGTTTTCCGAGCACGAGCAAGAGCGTGAATCGAGGGGGACGGGCGCGGTGGGCGGTTGCCCACGAGAGACGATCAGCGGTGCTCTTCGTAGGTGATATCGATCTTTGCGGTGAACGCTTTCTTCTTCGCGTCGCCCTGGAAGCGGACGCTGTGGGAGCGTTCGTCGTAGATCCAACCGTTGTCCGGATCCGGTTTAACCTCCTCGCCGTCGACGATCACGCGCAGGCTCTTCTTGTAGAGGGTCGCGCCGGCGGAGACGGGTTCGAGGGCGACGGCGACGGTTTCCGCGATGCGATCGCCGAGCGCGGCGAGCGGGGCGGAGAAATCGCTTTCGATGTTCAGCACGGTGCCGCCGGTGAGTTCCGCGGCGCGGCGGTGGGAGATGTTGTCGGGCGAAACGACCGCGTGCATCTCGAGTTTTCCGCGCTTGTTGCCCTTTGCGATGATGAAGGGGCGGAGGACCCAGTAGTTGATGTAGCCGTCGAGCGTCTGGCGTTGCTGCGGGTTGCGGGCGTTGAACTGCTTGAGCAGCTCGGGCAGCGTGCCGTTTTCGATCCATTCGGCTTCACGCGTGCCGTCTTTCTGCTCCCGCCAGAGAGCCATGCGCGTTTCCTCTTCGTCCATGAAGAAGACGACGATGGTGGTCGCTTCGGGGCGCAGGAAGTTGTGCTGCTTGTTGTAGTAGCCGGCGACGAAGTTGTAGACCGACGTGAAGGCGGTGCGGTTGCTGTCGCCGTTGGTGCCGACTTTCACGAGCTCGGCGAAAATGCTGTCGGGCGTTTTCGGTGTGACCCACGGCTGTGGCATCACGGGGAGCGTGACGAGGGCTCCGTTGCTCGCGACGCGCTTGGTGACTTGCTTCGGACGGTCGCGGCGATCGAGGACGACGTTGCCGGCCTTATCGAGTTCGACGGAGCGAACCTCCTTGAAGTAGGCGCGGTCGCGGCGGCGCGGGTCGGCGTTGACGAAGTCGGTCGTGAGCACGCCGATGCGGTAATCGAGATCGCGCGAGTGGAAGAGCTGGCGGAAGCGGCTCAGGTTGTCGGCGATGCGCGACTGGTGCGCGGCCATCGAGGGCGAGTTGTTGATAACGAACACGAGATCCACCTCGCGGCTGCGCGAGCGGTCGGCGGTGATGTGCTTCTGCTGACGGATGGGCTCGACGTCGACGATGACGGTGTTTTCGACACCGAGGTGCGGGTTGTTTTCGTCAATCGTGTAGTAAACGAAGCGGTCCTCGCCGATGAAGCCGGGATTCGGCGCGTAAGTAAGCTGGCCCGAAGTGCGATCGAGGCGCGCGGTGCCGTTTTGGGGTTTGGCGCGATCGTCGAGGAGGAAGGCGACCTTCGGGTTGGAGATGAGGAGCCGATCCGACTGCGGCATGAAGTCTTCGTGACTCGGAAGCTTGTGCGAAACGGGGATGTTGGGACGCGTGGTGAGCGAGACGTCGCGAACCTCCATCGTGCGCACACGCGTGGCGTCTACCTCGAGCCGATCGAGGAGAAGGGGCGGTGGCGGTTTGACGGTGATGACGACGGTGTTCTGGAAAACGAGACCGGAGGTTTCGTTGAGCACCGTGTAGGTGAAGGAATCTTCGCCGCTGTAGTCGTCGTTGGGCCGATACGCGAAGTAGCCGAGGCGTGAGGTCTTGTTCTTGAAAAAGTCGGCGTCTTCGCCGCCGGCGAGTCCGACGCGGCCGAAAAGCGGCTCGGTGGTGATGGTGTAAACGAGTTCGTTGCGGGCGTCGCGCGTGAGGATATCGGGCGAGACGACCAGCTCCCCGTGCACGCCGCCGTCCTCGGCTTCGAACGTCATCGGGGTGGTGGAGACGATCGGTTCGACGTCGGCGGCGAACGCGGGGGCGAACACGACGGCAGAAAATAGGAAGAGCGCGCGCAGCCACGGACGTGCGATGAGGTTGAGCTTCATGGCAAGGAATGGGATGCGGAGCATAGGCCTTCCGTCATGTCAGGTTTCGCCGGGTTCCGCCAAGCTTGGGTTCGGCAGCGGCGGTGGTTCGGCAAGTAAGGTATACCGAAAGACTAGCTGGGGCTAATCCAATGTGCTCGTGACGAAGCCGCCCCGAATCGTGCTCTTCTGCACAATCTGCGCGCGCGGGCGGTTACGGCGCGCTGCAGCGCGGCTTCCTGCATCTCTCGTGAGGTGAGACGTGGCGGCGGTGTCGCCCTCGTGGATTTTAGTCGGCGTCGTAAACTTCGACCAGGACCAAGCCCGTGCTGTTGTTCGCGCCCTTGACGATGAAGCTGTAAACCCCCGGCTGTAGCGTCATCAGCAATACGGCTGATTTGGTGTCGTTGGTGCCGAGCGGGGTGGCGCCGATGCGTGCGCCTTCGGTCACGATCGCGGCGGCGTTGTCGTTGTCGTCCCAATTGTCGTTCGTGGCGAGAATCGTGGAGCCGCGGTGGAGTTCGATGGTGGGATCCAGCAGCAATTCAGATTCGGGCAGTCCTTGCACTACGAGCGATGAACCCACGGCTCGCATCATCACCTGTTTGGGGGCGGTGCCGGTGACGACGAAGCCGCCGATGGCGACGTTATTGCCTGTGACGCTGAGCGCCCGTGAGGCGATACCGGCGAACGAAGATCCGCTGACGTCTGCGTCGTAGACTTCGATCAGCACGATGCCGGAGGTGTTGTTCTTTCCCTTGGCGATGAAGGTGTAAACGCCGGGATCGAGGGTCATCAGCATCGCAGCGGACTTGGTGTCGTCGGCGTTCAGCGGAGTGGCACCGATGCGCAGGCCGGTCTCTGTGATCGCGGCGGCGTCGGAGTTTTCGGTCCAGTCGGTCGGGATCGGTTGTTCCCACGGCGTAAAAAACGTTGCCGACGGTGAACACGCCGAGCCAACGCCCTGTGCCGCCTGGTGCGGGAACTTCGGTGGTCCACGTGAGGCAGTCGGTGGAGCTGATCAGACCGGTCGAACCGACAAAGCGCCCGTTCGTGAATGCGAAATGAAGGACCGTCGATCGTGTGCCGGATTCGCTCCAGGTCGCGCCCTTGTCGGTCGATACGGCGATGCGTCCGTCCATTGCGCCGACGACATAGCGACCGTTGCCGTAGGCGAGAGAGCCGGCGTCAAACGTATCGCCGGATGGAAGCATCCTCCACGCGATGCCATCGGAGGATGAGGCGAGTCCGCTCTGGCCGGCGACGATCCAGATCCCGTCGCCGAAGGCAGCGGCGCGAAGATTACCGCCGACGGTGTTGGAATGTGCCGAAGACCAGTTGGCTCCATCGGTGGATGAAATGATCACGCCATACCGGCCCACGGAAACGATCGCGGCGGGCGATGAGGCCATGGCCTCGAGCAAAATCATCTGAGAGGGCACGTCCGCGCGGAAGGTGACGAAATCCGTCGTCGAAGTAACGGGGACGTTGGGGTCGCCCATGATCACGACTCGGCCGGCGAAAGCGTCGAAATCGTCAAAGACTTGGTTTCCGCCTGCTCGCTGGACGTCGTCTTGCCACGTCAACGTCCACGTCTCTCCGCCGTCGGTCGACGTGCTCACCGCGCGCCAGAATCGCTGACGTTCGCCCGGCACTTGAGTCACCGACGTGCCGCCCACCATCTAATGTCCATCGATATACATCGGCCCCGCCGAGGCGGCGGCGAGGCCGGTGAGGCCGCCAGCAACCCAGTTAACGCCATCGGTGGATCGGAGGATTCTGACCTCATTGATGACCCAATCTCCTGAGCCGCCACCGAGACCTCCCGTGAGCATGTCTTGCGAGACGTAGCTGCCTCCGCCGTAGGCGACGCGACCGACGTGGGCGGCCGAGGCGGTGTCGCTCTTGGTCCAGTTCACACCGTCGGTCGAAGTTGCGATGTAGTCCTGACTCGGCGCGCTGTGGGCGCGATTGCTCAAAGCAAAAAATCGGTCATCGGCGAACGCCACATATCGAGGAACGTCGGTTCCCTTCCGAGGGGTAAACGTTTGGGTCCACGTCTCACCGTCCTCCGAGACGAGCGCTCGTTCGCCGCCGAAGATGACGAAGCGTCCGTTCCCATACGCCACTGAGATCAAAGAGACGTTCAGGCCGGAGTTTACCTGGGTCCAAGTCATCCCGTCGGTGGAGGTGGAATCATGCCTACCGATCCGACGGCGACAAAGCGACCTCCTCCATACGCAACATCGTAGAAGTCGTTGCCCTGAGGGGTGGGGTTTCGCCACTGCCAGTAAGGTGCGGAAGCAGCCCGGGCGAGGGGGGCGAGAAGAGCAGTGAAGACGGTGGACGCGATCAGGAGTAGGACGGGGTATCTCATGAACGAGCTGGAGAAGCCGCTGGATTACGGCGGCTCCGCAATTGAAGACAACTAACAACAGCAAGGCTGCTGCAATTTATGCCATTCCAGCGACCGGGTCCCAAGCGGCCGCTCGCGGTCGGCGACAGCTCGTTTGCGAGGCAGATCGTGACCGACGCGCTACACTCGGACCGGGAACCAGTTCTCGCCGTTCAACAGGGCGCCGAGTGCGCGGGGGAGTTCTTCCACGCAGGAGTATTTGTCGACGAGACCGGCGGCGCCGGCGGCTTGGGCTTCTTCGGCGAGCGTGTTGCGCGATTCGGCGGAGAGAATCAGCACGCGCGCGTCGGGGTGCGCTTCCTTGAGTCGGCGGGTGGCTTCGATGCCGTCGAGGTGGGGCATGTCGACATCCATGATCACAATGTCCGGCGAATGCTCGGCGGTGAGGTCGATCGCGATCTGGCCGTTGGCCGCTTCGGCCACGACTTCGTAGCCGTCGGTGTCCAGCAGGAGGCGGACACCTGTCCGGATCACTTCGTGATCGTCAGCGATTAAGACCTTCGTCGAACTCATGTCCCAAAGTAGCCCGGGCGGATCGCTCTGCCATCGGGCAAACATCCGGCAATACGTCCCGGGCGAAGGAGCGGGAAAGGGCGGTGGAGTCGGAGAGAGAAACCCACGGTCGGTGGCGTTTTACGTGTTTGTAGCGGCGCGGATGATACGCGGGGACGGCGCGTAAACGCCGGGCGCTGCGGAGCAAGCGAACGCGCGGCCCGTGTGCTTGGAATGGAATTCGTCGGGATCGGCGAAACGAATCGGGAAAATCCTTTGCGTAGGGCGGCGTCCGCGGTAAGCTGATCCCTTGAGCGTAAATACATCCACCAAATCCGGAGCTGCGAACACGACCGCGAACGTCGTCGAAGTTGAAGGCAAGATCGTCGCTGTGCTGCCGGGAACCATGTTTCGCGTGCAGTTGGCCAACGGCCACATCGTGCTCGGCCACATTTCGGGAAAGTTGCGCAAGCACTTCATCAAGATCGCCGCGGGCGACACGGTGAAGATGGAGATGAGCCCTTACGATCTGGAGAAGGCGCGCATCACCTATCGCGTGAAAGATCCGTCCGCGGCCGCGCGCTTCACGGGGCGGCGCAGGTATTGACGGATTGAGGGAGGGGAATCGCGCGCGCCGTGAACGTTTCCCCGTTGCGAGGTCTAGCGATCGCGCTTGGCGCTGTCGGCGGACTTCGCGATGGACGCGCGCGTCAACGGCTTCACGGGCGGCAGGATGTCGCGGAAGGCGGCGCCATAGATTTCCCAGACGGTCAGGAACAATCCGAAGACGAGCGGGCCGGCGATGAAGCCGATCGGGCCGAAAAGAAAGAGGCCGCCGAGCGTGCCGACCAAGATGAGGAGGTCGGGCATCTTGGCGTCCTTGCCGACGAGCGTGGGGCGCAGGACGTTGTCGATCGTGCCGACGACGGCGGCGCACCACACGGTGACGAGGATCGCCGCCAGGACGCGGTCGGTGACGAAAAGATAGATCGCGGCCGGGACCCACACCAGCGCGGAGCCAACGCCGGGGATGACGGAAAGGATCACCATGATCGTTCCCCAGAACGCGGAGCCTTCGATGCCCGCGAGCCAGAGCGCGACGCCGGCGAGAGCGCCTTGCACGATGCCGATGATGACGGTGCCCTTGATGGTCGCGCGCGTGACGGAAGTGAACCGCTCGATCATCTGCAACTCGTCCTCGTGCCGCAGCGGGATGTAATAGATCACTTTTTCGAGGATCGCGCGGCCGTCGCGCAGAAAGAAGAACATCGCGTAGAGCATCACGAACGCGTTGAGCAGAAACGTCGCCGTGCCGGCGGTGATGCGCGAGGCGGCCGTCACGAGGTAGCCGCCGGCGGATTTGGCGGCCGAGCCGACGTGTTCGACGATCGATTCCTGGCTCGGCAGGTAGGGTGCGAGCACGGGGAAGCGCGACGCGACCCAATCGTGGACGTTGAAAGGACTCGAGGGCCCGAAATGCTGACGCGCCCACGGAATGGCTTTTTCGCTCACCTCGACCGCTTGGCTGATGACGACGCCGCCGAAGGCGCCGAGCGGGCCGACGGCGAGCAAGACCAAGATCAGCAGCGTGGTGAATGAAGCGAGCGAGGTCCGGCCGCGAAAACAACGGACAAGCCAGCGGTAGAGAGGATGACAAAGGCCGGCGAGCATCGCGCCGAGCAGCAGGGGACGCAGGAAAGGCCAGGCGATGGCCAGCGCGAGGAGCGAGATCGCCGCCACCAGCAGCAGCACGAAAGCATGGCGAAAGGTCCGGCCTCGGGGGGAATCGTTCATGAGCTTTCGTCAACGATCAGAAGCGGTCGGCTCCCTTTTGTAGAATCAAATCAACGGGGAAAATCCGGATTCGGGAAGGAGGCGTTTGCGGCCGGTAATATTCGAGGCATCGGTGCGAAGAGGTCGCTCGAGTGACGTGAATGTCTCGGTGCGATGCCTGCGATAGTCGTGAATGCACGCGAAACAACCGTGGAAACGAAGAGCGGGGGGATCGCGATGTGCGACCATGGCGGCGCCGGACCCGCGGTGCTGTTGGTGCATGGCACGGGGCACAACCGGGCGGTGTGGGAGCCGGTGGTGGAGCGGTTGCGCGAGGATTTTCGCTTGGTGACGTTTGACCTGCGGGGGCACGGGCAGAGCGAGGCAAACTCGGCCGATGCCGAAGATCACTGGCGGGATTTGGGGATGATCGTCGATCGGTTGGGATTGGAGCGGCCGATCATCGTCGGGCATTCCGGTGGCGGTTATGCGGCCACGGCTCATGCCGCGTCGGGTGGCGCGTGTGGAGCGCTCGTCCTGGTGGACGGCTTCGTGCTCGATACGCGGGAAGAGGCGTTGAAAGCGACGGGAGTGTTGCCGCGGGAGCAATGGTGGGAGCTGTTTCGCTACGGCTGGCTGGCGACGACCGATGAGCGCGACGCGTGGGTGCGGCAGGTCGTCGCGCAGGCTCCGGCCGATTGGCTGAATGCCGGGATCGATCCGCAGTTGGTCGAGTCGTTCACGTGCCGTTCATTCGTTTCAGAAAACGGGCGCTGGCGCCGGCGTCCAACGATGGAAGAAATCGAATGCCTGACACGGCTCGATCCGCAGCGCCGGATCCTGCCCGCCCGAGAGGTTTACGATCTCGTGCAAGTTCCGACGAGTTTTGTTTTTGCACGCCATGGCCTCTATCGCGACCGGCGAGCGGAAGTGGAAGGATTGGCAGAAAAAAACGCGGCGCGATTCGTCGAGATCGACGCCGGGCACAATATTCACATCCAGCGACCGCAGGAGCTTGCGGGTGTGATTCGGGAAGTGGGCACTGCTTTGGTCTGAAAACGGCGAGAGGCGTGGCGCCGACAGATGAGGATTGGAAGGGCAGTGATCGCACCGCTCAGAAGGGCTGTCCGGGCTCGAACCAGCCCTGCATTTATCGGCACCCTACATCGCGACGGTCTTCTCAGAGCTTCAATACTGCGTGATGTCGCACGGCGATCACCCCTTGAAGATCCCGTGATGCCATTCCAGAAACTCTGGAGCGGGTCGTGATCCTTCGTGCCGGGGCAGGACAGCGAGTGATTGACCGTGTAGTGCGTAGTAGTGCCGGCCGTTCTCGAACTCCTCGCGGATGCGGCGGCTTACTTCGACTCTATAGTCGAATGTTACTGTGAGATAGCCGAGAAATGGCTGCCCGGGCTGGGATCGAACCAGCGACCAAGTGATTAACAGTCACCTGCTCTGCCACTGAGCTACCGGGCAACGTGGCTCGCCGGCCGAGG
>Ga0207868_1000150_pt1 | contig 93887 bp, 85 predicted proteins | sample Passage237B_FD_187370 | JGI IMG/M metagenome (GOLD analysis project Ga0207868, IMG submission 187370) | Cellulose adapted compost microbial communities from Newby Island Compost Facility, Milpitas, CA, USA - Passage2 37B (SPAdes) (version 3) ...
CCACGAAAAACCTTGGGCTGGCTGACACCGGAAGAAGCCATGGCCAAGGAAATGCTCGATTATTCAAACCATGTTGCACTTGCATCTTGAGACCGCCGGGTGTGCGCCCGTCTCAATTTCATAGAGAGCTGAGATGAAAGATCGGTCCAGATACAGAAGATCAAGATAGCTGTCCATGCGGGACTGCCTCGTGTGAGTGCTAACGCCTGAGTTAAGCCGGACCGCTGCGCGGCACGGCGGTGTGGTACACGCTACCACTTAAGCCGAGCCGCGAAGCGGTCTCGGCTTGAACGAATTGTTAGAACTCAGCCGAGAAGTTCCGCCAATTGATAGCCAGGCTCGGTCACTTCAAAAACCTGTCCTTTGTTTCCACGCGCAACCACCAGATCTGCAGAGAGAAGTTGATCGAGAGCGTATTCCCAACGCATGGAGGCTCTGTGGTCACCCCCGCCACCAAATGTCTTGCTATTGGTTTGGATGTATCGGCCGCCAAGAGTGGCAAGCTTGAGGATGTTTCCACGTCCCGCTACTGCTTCTGTCAGGAGTTGGCGGGCCTCCTCTGTCAATGAATCCGCAAGCTGCCTGAGTGGATTTGGTGTTGAGCCTGTAATTGCGGGCGTTCCCACGCCAGCAGTCGATTGATCCACCAAGCCTTTAAGGTGTGGATTTTTCAGTATTGCGATCTGAAGCTGTCTGCGAAGCTTAGTTTGTAGATCAAGGACGTGGTCAAAGAACTCAATTAGACCTTGCGACTTGCACCACTCGCGAAACTCCTTCAGTGCGGCGTATTGATTTGGATCGACTGTGTCCAGCGAGGCGGGCGCGGAAGAGAAATAGACCATGGCAGGTTTTCCCGAGTTCACGTGTCGCTGGATTTCCTCCACCGTTCCGCTCGCGGCTGCAGAAGTTGGTGTGCCGAGACGAGTCCAAAAGATCCCGATTAGTAGGTCACACTCTTCCAGTACTCGATCGTTGATCAGTTCCTGGGGCTCTGCTCCAAGCTCAGGGGAAGAGTGGGTTTCCCATCCAACTGGCATTAAGACGGCGTTTGAAGCTACCGAATTGATGTAATTCCACTCGTGAAGTACGTCGCGAACAACTCCGCGATACTCATGTACATCACCTGGGGAGGCGATCATTACTGGGATCACGGTTGCTTGGTACGCCATGAACTTCCCTCTGAGTTCTAACTATTAATAGATTCCATTACGCCACCCAATCCATCAGTCGAAACACCACGTCTGGCGGTGGGTGCCCGAGAAAAATCCTGTTGAAATCCCATCCTTGGCCTGATGCTGCAGCCTGAACCTGCCGCCTGATCCTGCCTGATTCGCCCCTGGGGCAGGATTGGAGTGGTTGGGTGGGCAAATCGTCACACAGTGGAAGAGGTCAGGCAAGTCGAAAAACTTGCCTGTGCAGGATGGGCCGGCGCAGGCTCCGCGTTGGATGGATCATGTTTGTATCCGGATGTTTCGGATTCGGGCTGTCGCGGTGCAAGGAGGAGGCGTATGTCGGTTGGATTCGAGGCTTCGTTCCGAGGCGCGGCAAGCGTCATCCGCGTGACGTGGCTCAGGCCGATGTGGAGGTGTGCCTGACCTCGCGTGTGGTCAACGGGAAGGTTTCGGCTTCGGCGCACAACTCCTGCGTCGGCTGTGTTTTTATTCCTCTTTCGCCAGATGCCCGATCGGGTTTTTCGCGAGTTTGGGTCGGCGGCGTGAATCGGTGTTCTTCGTCACCGGCGCAACTGATGCTGGCTGCCTTCGGATTGGGTGTGCGCTGCAGCGCCTGCCTGGGTGCTCTTGAGCATGATCCGGAGCCAAACCAGGTTGTTGTCGCAGCGTGATGGCTCTGTGACCGAGCGCCGGCGCTGGTGGATGGGTTCCACCATCCGGTCGTTGGCCGCGTGCTTGGGCTGGCGTTGTTGCCGCGTCCGCTATGCTTCGGCGCGAACCCGCGTTGCGTGGCTCATGCGATGGTGAGCGCGTTGGCGCGGGAGGTTTTCGTTTCGTGATGGAGCATCCGCATGCCGCGCTTCAGCCTGAAGGTGACGCGGTGGCGTTTTGAGCCGTCCCTGGTCGGCGGTGGGATGATGCGGGCCGTCTCCGGTGCCATGTCTGCCGCGCCACGTCGAATGGCGTAGCGCCTTCATCGCACCATTGCTTCATGTCTGGTCGTAACACATTGATATCTCCGGGTAACGCTTTTCATGCGCAGCACTGAAAACTCTGGCGCAATCGATAAAAAAACAGTCGAAGCATCCGCGCCTTACGCGGCGTGGCGGCTGTGTGTGGCTCCGATGGTGGATTGGACCGACAGGCACTGTCGTGTCTTCCATCGCCTGATGTCGCGCCATGCCTTGCTCTATACCGAAATGCTGCATGCCAATGCGGTGCTGCATGGCGATCCGGCGCGGATCCTGGCGTACGACCCTTCGGAACATCCGGTCGCGCTGCAATTGGGCGGTAGCGATCCGGAACTGCTGGCCGCCGCGACGAAGCGTGTGAACGATTGGGGCTACGACGAGGTGAACCTCAATGTCGGTTGCCCGTCCGAGCGCGTGCAGAGCGGCAGTTTCGGCGCGTGCCTGATGCGCGAGCCGGCCCTCGTGGCCGAATGCGTGGCCGCGATGGTGGAAGCGGGCAAGGTTCCGGTGACGGTGAAGTGCCGCATCGGCGTGGATGACCAGGAGCCGCGCGAGGTGCTGTTCGACTTTGCGCAGCGGATGCGCCAGGCCGGCGCGAAGGCTTTGATCGTGCATGCGCGCAAGGCGTGGCTGAAAGGCCTGAACCCGAAGGAGAACCGCGAGATCCCGCCGCTGGATTACCCGCTGGTGCACGAGTTGAAGCGCTTGCATGGTGATTGGCCGATCGTGATCAACGGCGGCATCGCGGATGCGGAATCGGTTCGCACGCAGTTGCAGCACATGGACGGCGTGATGATCGGCCGCGCGGCGTACCACGATCCGTATTTCCTGCATCGGCTCGATCGCGTGTTGTTCGAACCGGAATCGCCGCTGCGGTCGCGGTCGGAACTGCTGCGCGCGATGCAGCCCTACGTCGAGGCGCAATTGGCCGAAGGCGTGCAACTGAAACATATCGTCCGGCATGTGCTGGGCCTGTTCCATGGCGAGCCCGGCGGTCGGGCGTTCCGGCAGGTGCTGAGCGAAGGCGCGCATCGCAAGGATGCGGATTGGCGATTGGTGGAGCGGGCGTTGGATGCGGTGCAGTCGCACCAGGCGAGGGCGGCATGAGCGCCGTGGATGCCTCGATGCGGTTCGATTCGCCGGCGGCGTTCCTCGCGTCGCAGCCGCAGTGGCTGCCCGCGGATCGCGCCGCCACGCCGCGTGCGGCTTTCCTCGTGACGCCGGAAGGCTTTGCCCTGGCCGAGCAATCGGCCGGCGACAACCGCTACATGGATCTGTCGAAAGCCGTGTCGGGCGAACGCGCGTTGGCGCAGCATCGGAATCTGCAACGCGCGCTGTCGCGCACGCTGCCGTGCATCGCGTTTCCGGGCGATGCGCAAACGCCGGACGCGGTGTTCCCGAACAACGTGTTCGCGACCGCGCCGGGCCGCCTCGTGATCGGCCACATGCGCCATGAAGTCCGCCAGCGCGAGGCCGAGCGCGCCGACATCGCGGGTTTCTTCACGCGGGCGCTCGGCTACGAAACGCACGATCTGCGCCGCCAGCCCGGCATCTGCGAGTTGACGGGATCGATGGTGATCGACCGGGCGCGCGGCATCGGCTTTGTCGGGCTTTCCGAACGCTGCGACCTGGCCGGCGCCGGGGCGATGCATGCGGCGTTCGATCTGCGCGCCAGTTTCCGCTTCGTGCTGGGCGCGGACGAATACCACGCCAACGTGGTGATGAGCGTCCTGGCCTCGCGCGCGCTGGTGATCTGCCCGGAAGGTTTCGCCGAGGCTTCGGCGGCGGATGCGATTGCGCGGCTGTATTCGCCCAACGTGATCGAACTGGATCGCGCCGAGAAGATCGCGTTCGCCGCGAATTGCATCGCGCTCGATGACACAACCGTGTGGATGAGCGAAGCGGCGGCCGATGGCTTGCGTCCCGCTTCGCGCGCGGCGTTCGAGCGTTGCGGATTCCGCATCGGCACGGTGGCGCTGGACGAAATCGAAAAGGCGGGCGGTTCGCTGCGTTGCTGCGTCGGCGAGATCTATTGAGAACGCCGCTTCCAAAGGAACGCGACATGCTGGACGCCAACCAACCTTCCGCCACGCAGGCCGGGCTTCCGTGCTATCGGCAGCTTTACGTGCAGGTGTTGATCGCCATCGCGCTGGGCGCGCTGCTCGGCCACTTCACGCCGGAATTCGCGCAGCAGCTCAAGCCGCTGGGCGACGGCTTCGTCAAGCTGGTGAAGATGATCATCGCGCCGGTGATCTTCCTCACCATCGTCACCGGCATCGCGGGCATGACGCATCTGCGCGCGGTCGGGCGCGTGTTCGCGAAGGCGATGGTGTACTTCCTGTGCTTTTCGACCTTGGCGCTGATCGTCGGCATGCTGGTCGCGCATGCGGTGAAGCCGGGCGAGGGCATGAACATCGCGGTTGCCGACCTCGATCCGGCGGCGGCGCAGGCGTTCGTGGAGAAATCGCACGAACTCACCTTGACCGGCTTCCTGCTGGACATCATCCCGGACACGCTGCTCAGCGCCTTCACCAGCGGCAACATCCTGCAGGTGTTGCTGATCGCGGTGCTGTTCGGCATCGCGCTGGCATCGAGCGGCGAGCGCGGCCAACCGGTGCGGGCGTTTTTCGAGGCGCTGACGGTGCCGGTGTTCAAGCTGGTCCACACCCTGATGCGTGCCGCGCCGATCGGCGCCTTCGGCGCGATCGCTTTCACCATCGGCAAATACGGCCTGGCATCGTTGGCGAATCTGGTGTGGCTGGTCGGTTCGTTCTATGCCAGCGCCTTGCTGTTCGTGCTGCTGATCCTCGGCGGCGTGGCGCGCGTCCGGCTTCTCGATCCTGAAGCTGGCGCGTTACCTGAAAGCGGAATTGCTGCTGGTGCTGGGAACCTCCTCGAGCGAGTCGGCCTTGCCGTCGCTGATGGAAAAACTCGAGCGTGCCGGCTGCGGGAAATCCGTGGTCGGCCTGGTCGTGCCGACCGGCTATTCCTTCAACCTCGACGGCACCAATCTCTACATGACGCTGGCGGCGCTGTTCATCGCGCAGGCAACGAATATCGACCTCACGCTGGGCCAGCAGATCACGTTGTTGCTGGTGGCGATGCTCAGTTCCAAGGGCGCGGCAGGCGTGACCGGCGCAGGCTTCATCACGCTCGCCGCGACGCTGTCGGTGGTGGCTACGGTGCCGGTCGCGGGCATCGCGTTGATCCTGGGCGTGGACCGCTTCATGAGCGAATGCCGCGCGTTGACCAATTTCATCGGCAAGGCGGTTGCGGCGGTGGTGGTTTCGCGTTGGGAAGGCGAGCTGGATCGGGCGGAATTGGCACGGGCCCTGGACGGTGAATGATGCGCTGCAGCGTGAAATTCGGACGCGTTATTGGTGTGTTAAATGAGTTCAGAGCGGATTCACCGCGACGCGACCAGACTCGCTCGGGTCGGGTTCCACTGCGACCCGCATGGACGTTAAGATTCCCAAGATGATCCAGTTCCGCGTGAATATTGCCTTCGTGATCCTTGTGGGCTCGGCTTGCGCCGCGCCGCTCGATCGCGCCGCCGCCGCAGACGAACGCGGTCGCTTGCCGGAAACGGTCAATCGGATCGAGCGGGAAACCGGCGGCAAGGTCCTCTCTGCCGAACGTTCCAGCCACAACGGCCAGGAAGCCACGCGGATCAAGGTCTATACGCCGGAAGGCCGGGTGCGCGTGATGTGGGAACAACCGCGCGACCGTGCACCGCAGTCGCAGCCGTTGCCGAAATCCCAGCCCGAACCGCAGGCGCGTCCGCGCGCCGAAATGATGCCCCACCCGATGGAACATGGGCCGAGCAGCCCGGCCATGCGTGGTGGCCAGCGTCAGATCCCGCCGCAGACGGCCCAGGCACGACGCGGTCAACGCTGACGTTAAGCCAGGCGCCAGTCTTGGCTCTTGCTCCGGCCGTTCAGTTAAGTCAGTCTTGCGCTACCTGAACGGGCGAGGTTCCGCGCGCCGTGCATGGCGTGTAGATGGATTCAAACCGGAACCCGTTGCGGCATCCACATCGAACTCACCCAATCTTCGGAGGGACAACGATGCGTATCCTGTTGGTGGAAGACGAAGCCCCGTTGCGCGAAACCCTGGCCGCGCGCCTGAAGCGCGAAGGTTATGCGGTCGATACCGCGCAGGACGGTGAAGAGGGCCTGTACCACGGGCGCGAAGTGCCGTTCGACGTGGGCGTGATCGATCTCGGCCTGCCCAAGATGTCGGGCATGGAACTGGTCAAGGCGCTGCGTTCCGAAGGCAAGACGTTCCCGATCCTGATCCTGACCGCGCGTTCGAGCTGGCAGGACAAGGTCGAAGGCCTGAAGGCCGGCGCGGACGATTACCTGGTCAAGCCGTTCCATGTCGAAGAACTGCTCGCGCGCCTCAACGCGCTGCTGCGCCGCGCTTCGGGCTGGAGCAAGCCGACCCTCGATTGCGGTCCGGTCACGCTCGATCTCGCCGCGCAGACCGTCACGGTCGATGGCGTCGGCGTCGATCTGACCAGCTACGAGTACAAGGTGCTCGAATACCTGATGCTGCACGCGGGCGATCTGGTCTCGAAGGCCGATCTCACCGAGCACATCTACCAGCAGGATTTCGATCGCGATTCCAACGTGCTGGAAGTCTTCATCGGTCGCCTGCGCAAGAAGCTCGATCCGGAAGGCACCTTGAAGCCGATCGAAACCGTGCGCGGCCGCGGCTACCGTTTCGCGATTCCGCGCAACTCGTGAGCCACGACTGACATCCGATGGCCGGGCGGGCGATATCGCTCCAGGCGCGCCAGTTGCTGGCGGCCAGCCTGGGGCTTCTGGCATTCCTCGGCTTTACCGGCTATGCGCTCGACCGCGCGTTCGTCGATACGGCCGACAGCAACCTGCGCCAGCGCCTGCAGAACTACGCCTGGGCCTACATGCAGGGCACGGAGCTGCTGCGCAACGGCGACATCATTCCGCCCGAACTTCCGCCCGACCCGGGATTCTCGCGGGTCGGCAGCGGTCTGTATGCCACGATCCTCGCCGACGAATTCCGCTGGGAATCCGAATCCGCGATCGGTCGCGAATTGCCGCTCGGCGATGCGCTGAAACCGGGCGAGTGGCGTTTCGAAGGGCCGATCCGCACCTCGTTCGGCACCTTGTACCGCCAAAGCGTCAGCATGGTGTGGGAAATCAGCGAGATCCGCGAAGCCCACGTCACGATCCACGTCGCCGAGGACAGCTCGCTCTCGCGCGACCGCCAGATCGCCGTGTTCCGTCGCGCTTTGTGGGGCTATCTCGGCGGTTTGGGCCTGCTGCTGCTGGGCCTGCAGTTCGTGATCCTGCGCTGGTCGCTGAAGCCCTTGCGTTCCGTGGTCGTGGACATGGAAGCGATCACGCGCGGCCAGAGCGAGCGTTTGACCGGCCAATATCCGCAGGAGCTGTCGCTGCTGACGTCGTCCTTGAACGACCTGATCGACGCCGGCCGCGAGCAGATCGAGCGTAACCGCAACATCCTGGACAACCTCGCGCACAGCCTGAAGACGCCGTTGGCAGTGATGCGCAGCGAGCTGGAGTCGGAAGACTCGCTTGAATCCATGCGTGACTCGCTGAGCGAGCAGGTCACGCGCATGAACGACATCGTGCATTACCAGCTTTCGCGTGCGAAGGCGGGCAGCCGCACGTTTTCCGCGCCGCTGCCGATCGAGCCGTGCGCCGAGGAAATCGTCGAAAGCCTGGAGAAGGTGTACGCCAGCAAGCACGTCCTGTGCGAGTTCGAGATCGACGTGGGCGCGTGCTTCTACGGCGAGCGCGGCGATTTGATGGAGCTTCTGGGCAACCTGCTGGAAAACGCCTTCAAGTGGGCCAAATCGCGCGTCCTGCTGACGGTGCGCGTCCATACCATCGCGCCGAACCGTCGCGCCGGGTTGTTGATGATGGTGGAAGACGACGGCCCCGGCATTCCCGAGGACCAGATCGACCGCGTGCTGCAGCGCGGCGTGCGCGGCGACGAGCGCGTGCAGGGCCACGGCATCGGCTTGGCCATCGTGCTCGACCTGGTCAAGGTCTATCGCGGCGAGCTGGCGGTGGAGCGCTCGGATGAACTGGGCGGCGCGCGCTTCGTGGTGCGATTCACGCCGACGGTGTAAGCCGCTCCCCGTTTCCGGCGGCGGTGCCGCCGGATCGCGATTCCGAATGAAAAATACGGCGCTTCACGCCGTTTTCCCTGTATCGGGATTTTCGCGATTCACCGATGCACCGGAAGCCGATTCGGGGAGAAAGAAGCCCATGACGATGTTTTCACGCGCTGGTTCGCGGCTGGCGCTGGCCGCTGGCTTGTTGTTTTCCGTGGCTGCGACGGCGCAGACGGTATTCCGCGACGGCTTCGAGGATGCCGTCGCCCCGATCACCGATGCGGAGGCCGCGCGTTTCCTCGCGCAGGCCACGTTCGGTCCGACCGAGGCCGACATCGCGCATCTGAAAGCCATCGGCTACCAGGCTTGGCTCGACGAACAATTCGCCGCGCAGCCGAGCTACCAGATGGATTACATCGAATGGGTCCGGGACGATCTGCACGAGCAGATCGCCCAGGGCACGCGGTTGGAGGCGTGGTTCGTCGGCGCGCTCGGCGGGCCGGATCCGGAAAACCCGATCCGCATCCACATCGACCAGCTTCGCCAGCGCGTGGCGTTCGCCTTGTCGGAGATTCTGGTCGTGTCCGACCAGAACACCAATCTCGGCCTGTATGGCGCGGAAGCGCTGGCGTATTACTACGACATCCTGGTCCGCAACGCCTTCGGCAATTACCGGCAATTGCTGCAGGAGGTCACGCTGAGTCCGGCGATGGGCATGTACCTCAACATGATCGGCAATCGCCGCGCCGACCTGTCGCAGAACGTGCATCCGGACGAAAACTACGCGCGCGAGATCAACCAGCTTTTCAGCATCGGCCTCGTGATGCTGAATCCGGACGGCACGCCGGTGCTGGATGGCGGCGTGCCGGTTCCGACCTATGGGCAGGCGCAGATCACCGCGTTCGCGCAGGTGTTCACCGGCTGGAACTTCGCGCACTGCAACGACATCCAGCTGAACTTCGTCAACTGTATTCCGTGGTGGACGTATCCCGAGGACTGGCTGACGCCGATGGTGCCCGTGGCCGCCTACCACGACAACGGCACCGGCCCGGACGACGGCGGCGCGAAGCAATTGCTGCTCTATCCGGGCGCCGCCAACGGCGGATTGCTGCCCATCGGCGGCACGCCGCAAAGCGATCTCGCCTTTGCGCTGGACAACATCTACAACCATCCGAACGTCGGGCCGTTCATCGTCAAGCAGCTGATCCAGCGGCTGGTGACGAGCAATCCGAGCCCGCCCTACGTGCAGCGCGTGGCGAACGTCTTCAATGCCTACCGCACCGATCCTGCGCAGTTGAAACACGTGGTTGCGGCGATCCTGCTCGACAGCGAGGCGCGCAACGGCCATGTGCATCCGGCCACCGTCGAGAGCTTCGGCAAGGTGCGCGAGCCGCTGCTGGTGTTGACGCACCTGTGGCGCAGCATGGGCGCCAGGCATGTCTGCGGCACCAACACTGTCGGCGCGCAATACGACAATCCGTACCGCTACGCCGGCTATCTCACCGGATGGGGCGTCGGCGGCACGCAATGGCAGGGCATCGCGCAGGCGCCGCTGGATTCGCCGACCGTGTTCAATTTCTTCAAGCCGAGTTTCATGCCGTCGGGAGAGATGGCCGACAACGGCTGGGTCGCGCCGGAACTGGAGTTGGAAACGGACGCGATCATCGCCTTGACGGTCAATTCGCTGGTCGGCATCTACACGCGCTACGACCTCGAATTCGTCCAATGCGACACGACGCCGGGCGTGCAGTACGGCGAAGTCGCGATCGATCTTTCCCGCGATTACGCGCTGGCGGGAAGCGCCAACGGCGGGCCGGGCGATCCGGGGGATGCGCTGGTCGATGCCTACAACCTGCGCTATCTCTCCGGGCAGATGTCGCCGTTCATGCGGACGACGCTGCTGAACTACCTCAACCAGATCAATTCCAGCTGGTCGCAGAGCGGTGAGGACTGGCGCTGGTACCGCGTCCACCGCGCCTTGTCGCTGGTGCTGACTTCGCCCGAATACATGGTGCAGAAATGAGGAGCACCGGCATGAAACCCGTCGTGACCCTGGACCGTCGCAGCTTCATCCGGAAATCCCTGCACGCAGCACTCGGCGGCGCGAGCCTGTACTCGGCGCTGGGCCACATGAAGTTGCTGCACGCGGCAGCGAACGCACATCGCGGCTTCACCGATTACAAGGCGCTGGTCTGCGTTTTCCTGTACGGCGGCAACGACAGCTTCAACACCATCGTGCCGTACACCCAAAGCGCGTATCAGGCCTATTACGGCAACGGCGGCGTGCGCCCGAGCCTGGCGATCCCGCGCGACGATCTGCTGCCGTTGAACAACACCGCCACGTCCGGCGACGGCATCCGCTATGCCTTGCATCCGGCGATGCCCGGCCTGCAATCGCTGTTCAATTCCGGCCGTGCCGCGATCGTCGCCAACGTCGGTTCGCTGGTGAGGCCCACGACGCAGCAGGACATGTGGGACTGGATGACGAACGGCACGGCGTTCGACCTGCCGCCTCAGCTGTTCTCGCATGCCGACCAGACCGCGTACTGGCAATCCTCGCCGCCGACCAACCAGCCGCTCACGGGCTGGGGCGGCCGCATCGCGGACATGGTGGCTTCGGCCAACACCGGCGATGCGCCGTTCCTGACGAGCATGAACGGCCTCGATGCCTTCCTGCGCGGCGCGGACGTGGACGGTTACGTGATGACCGCCAACAACGCCTCGGAAATCGACTTTCCCTACGATGCGGGCGGCGCCGGCATGAAAGCGGCGTTCACCGCGTTGCACGGCGCAACGCAGGCCAATGCGCTCGAACGCGCCTACGCCAGGGTGGTGCGGCATTCGATGAGTACCGCGGCGCTGATCAATGCGGCGGTGCGGATCACGCCGAACGACATCTTCGACGATTACCTGCCGAACACCGCGTACTCGCTCGACGCGCAGTTGAAGACCGTCGCGCGGCTGATCTACGCCGCCAACAATCCCGGAACTTCCGGTTACGAGGGTTTGAAGCGCCAGGTGTTCTTCGTCAACCTCGGCGGCTACGACACGCACAGCGACGAGCTTCTCGTGCATGGCGGCGAAAGCGGCAACGATGGCTTGCTCGGCATGCTGTCGCGTTCGTTGAAGGGCTTTTACGACGCGCTCCAGAGCGTTGGCCTGGCGAGCAACGTCACGGCGTTCACGGCATCGGACTTCGGTCGCACGCTCACCGCCAACGACAGCGGTTCGGACCACGGCTGGGGCGGGCACCACTTCGTCGTCGGCGGCGCGGTGGACGGCGGCAAGTTCTACGGCAATGGCGCGGGCCTCACGCCGGACGACAATTTCGGCGTGGTGATGCCGAGCCTGGTCAATCCGACCACGCCTTACGGTGTACGCTCGCCGAACTTGAACGATCCGGGCGATGGTTACGGACGCCTGATTCCCACCACGTCGGTCGATCACTACGGCGCGACGCTGGCCAGATGGTTCGGCCTCAGTGATGCGGAAATCGACGATGTGTTCCCGAACCTTTCCAACTTCAACACGCGCTATCTCGGGTTCCTCGGCTGACATGCGTGCGGCGGTGAGCCGGTTCGCCATCGCTGCGATGTTTCTGGCGCTTGCCACGGCGACGACGGCCAGCGCCGACACGGTGCTGGTCAACGTCGGCCCGGTGTCGTTCACGCCGCAGTTTCCGCAGATCCGCGTCGGCGACACGCTGGTGTTCCGCAACATGGGCGGCGTGCACAACGTCGTGGACGACAGCGGTTTGTTGTTCCGCTGCGCGAACGGCTGCGATGGCGATGGCGGGAGCGGCAATCCCAGCTCCGGCAACTGGCTGGTCAGCGTGCAATTCAACGAACCCGGCACGATCGGCTATTACTGCGAAACCCACGGCAGTCCCGGAAAGGGCATGTATGGCGCCGTGACGGTGGAGTTGCGACCGGAGATTTTCGGCGACGGCTTCGAGCCTTGAGGTTCGAGGCCTGCGCGGTCAGTCCCGTTCGCCGTAGAAACGGGCCAGATGCGCCGCCACCGCGGGTTCCGCTTCGCGCAGATACTGCGGATCGGTGAAGTGGTATTCGCTCATCACCGCGAAGAATTCTTCCGGCGCTTCGGCGGCATAGGCATCGAGCGCGGGTTCTTCGCCGGCTTCCAGCTGCGCATTCATGCGGTCGAAGGCGGACTGGAAATCGGCGATCCATTCGCGCCGCCATTGCGGATCGGGCAGGGCGGGCATGCCGTTCATCGCGCCATCGGAAAGATCGAGCTTGTGCGCGATTTCGTGCACCACGACCTCGAATCCGGACGCAGGTTCGCGCAGGTCGGCCTCGATGTCGGCCAGCGACAGGATGATCGGGCCGCGATCCCAGGCTTCTCCCGCGAGTTCGTCGTCCCATTCGTGCTCGACGCCGGTGTCTTCCTCGATGCTGTGGCGGCGCACGTTGAACTGGCCGGGATAGACGATCACTTCGCGCACGTCGCGCAAGGCGGGCAAACCCAGGTTCAAGGCGGGACGGCAGCAGGCCGCGGCGATCAGCAACCGCGTCCTCTCGTCGAGTTCGAGGTCCGCGGCCGGGGAAATGGCCCGCGAGGCGAGGAATCGCGCCGTCATGTCGCGCAGTCGCGCTTCCTCGGAAGAAGAAAAAGTTCCCCACGCCCGGCGCACGCGCCGCAGGAGAGCCAACCAATGCGCGTCTTCGATGCGCGGCGTGGGGAACAAGGCATCGAAGCGGCGACGCAGCCAGCTCATCTGGCGCAACGCCTGCCTCGACGTGATCCGGGCGCGGTGGAGTGAGGCCGCGCAGGATCAAGGCTACCTGTGCGGTCATTGGACGCGGGTATCAAGCAAAGGTTCCGCACGGCAGGCAGGCGGTTCAGGTTCACGAAAACAACCGTCGTTGGCTTTCCGGACGGCTGATTCTATTGGGAAGTCCGGGGCGATACCGGACAGGTGGAGCGGGGAAAGCGGTGATCCGACTTTCCGGCTCCGGTCACTTCATCATTCCGGGAAGGAACGAATGCCAGCGCACGCGCGGCGAGGGATGCTGGGTGCTGCTGGATGGCGATTTCACGGTGGACGGCGCCGAAGTCGCTTCCGGTTGCGTCTCGGAGGCATTCGGCGCGGTTTCCGAAGGCGCGACCGTGCCGGCCTGAATCGTGTTCTGCGGCGTTGCCGAAGCACCATTGGCGTTCTGGTGCGCTACCGGTTCCGCACCGGCATGCGACGCGGCGAATATCAGGATGAAAGCAAACGCTGGGCGGAGCATGGCGGCAGTTCCAGACGGGTTCCGCGGATTTGACCGCCCCAAGCATAACCCAAGCCTGTGCTGCCGTCAGTTCCGGGGAGTGCTGCGATGCCGCATCCCCGGCGCGACGGCATGGAAGCGCCGCCGCGCCGTTTCGGGGCCGGGAATAACCCTTCGGGCCGCGATCAGTCGCTGGCGGCGGCTTCCTTGGCTTTGCGGATCTGCGCATCCACCGCCGCGATCGCGGTCATGTTGACCACGCGTCGCACCGTCGAGGCGGGCGTCAGGATGTGCGCGGATTTGGCGATGCCCATCAGGATCGGCCCGAGACCGACGCCGTCGGTCATCGCCCGCACGATGTTGTAGGCGGTGTTGGCGGCGTCCAGGCATGGGAACACGAACAGGTTGGCGCGGCCTTTCAGGCGCGAGTTCGGCAGCAGGCGGTCGCGCACCACCGGATCCAGCGCGGTGTCGATGTGCATTTCGCCGTCAACCTGCAGTTTCGGATCGCGCTCGAGGATGATGTCCAGCGCATCGCGCATCTTCTTCGCGCCTTCGTCCTCGTGGCTGCCGAAGTTGGAGTGGCTGATCAGCGCGACTTTCGGCTCGATCCCGAACCAGCGCACGCGCTGCGCCGCCTGCAGCGCCGATTCCGCGATCATCTCCGCGGTCGGATTGACCTGCACGTGCGAGTCGGTGAAGAAGAACACGCCCTTGTCGTTGATCACCGCCGACAGCGCGGAGGCGCGCGCCACGCCGGGTTCGCGGCCGAGCACGTGGACGAGGTAGGGCAGCTTCTTGTGGTAACGGCCGACGAGGCCGCAGACCAGCGCGTCGGCTTCGCCGCGCCGGACCATCAGCGCCGCGATCACGGTGGAACGGCTGCGCACCACGGTTTTCGCGGCCGCCGGCGCGACGCCGTGGCGCGCCATCAGCTCGTGGTAGAGCTGCCAGTACTCGTTGAAGCGCGGATCGTTGTCGATGTTGGTCAGTTCGAAGTGCTCGCCCGGGCGGATGCGCAGGCCGAGGCGCTGGATGCGCGATTCGATCACCGCCGGACGGCCGATCAGGATCGGGAACGCGAGTTTCTCGTCCACCACGGTCTGCACCGCGCGCAGCACGGTTTCCTCCTCGCCCTCGGCGTACACGACGCGCTGCAGGTCGGAGCGGGCGCGGTTGAACAGCGGCTTCATCGCCATGCCGCTGCGGAACACGAACTGGTTGAGCTTTTCGCGGTAGGCGTCGAAGTCCTCGATCGGGCGCGTGGCGACGCCCGATTCCATCGCGGCCCGCGCCACGGCCGGCGCGAGCATGCCCATCAGGCGCGGATCGAACGGACGCGGGATCAGGTATTCGCGGCCGAAGCACGGGATGTCACCGCCGTAGGCCGTGCCCAGGTCGCTGGCTTCCATCCGCGCCAGCGCGGCGATGGCATGCACGCAGGCGAGCTTCATTTCTTCCGTGATCGTGGTCGCGCCCACGTCGAGCGCGCCGCGGAAGATGTACGGGAAGCAGAGCGCGTTGTTGACCTGGTTCGGATAGTCCGAGCGGCCGGTGCCGATGATGCAGTCGCCGCGCACCGACATCGCATCTTCCGGCAGGATTTCCGGATACGGATTGGCCAGCGCCATGATGATCGGATTGGCCGCCATCGTGCGGACCATTTCCGGCTTCAGCACGCCACCGGCGGAAAGGCCGAGGAAGATGTCCGCGCCGTCGACGATTTCCGCGAGCGTGCGCTTTTCGGTCTTGCGCGCATAACGCGCCTTGTCCGGATCGAGGTTCGGGCGGCCTTCGTACAGCACGCCGTCGCGGTCCACCGCGAGGATGTTCTCGGGTTTCAGGCCCAAGGCGACCAGCATGTCGAGGCAGGCGATGCCGGCCGCGCCGGCGCCGCTGGTGGCGAGCTTCACGTCCTCGATCTTCTTGCCGGCCACTTCCAGCGCATTGACGATGGCCGCGCCGACGATGATCGCGGTGCCGTGCTGGTCGTCGTGGAATACCGGGATCTTCATGCGCTCGCGCAGCTTCTTCTCGATGTAGAAGCACTCGGGCGCCTTGATGTCTTCGAGGTTGATGCCGCCGAAGGTCGGTTCCATCGCGGCGATGATGTCGACCAGCTTGTCCGGATCCTGTTCGTTCAACTCGATGTCGAACACGTCGATCCCGGCGAATTTCTGGAACAGCACGCCTTTGCCTTCCATCACCGGCTTGCCGGCGAGCGGGCCGATGTTGCCGAGGCCGAGGACTGCGGTGCCGTTGGTGACGACCGCGACCAGATTGGCGCGCGCGGTGAGGTTGGACGCCTCCGACGGGTCGGCGACGATTTCCTCGCAGGCGTGCGCCACGCCCGGCGAATAGGCCAAGGCCAGATCGCGCTGGGTGACCATCGCCTTGGTCGCGACCACCTTGATCTTTCCGGGCGGGTTCTGGCGGTGATAGTCGATGGCGGCCTGGCGGAAGGCGTCTTTGCTGGACATGGTTTCTAGGCGCGAATGACGAAGGGCTTTGAAGTTTACTCCGGGCCGGACGGCTTCCAACGCTGCGTTGCGATGAATATTGCGTTGAATCCGGTAGTCGCCGGCCACGCCGTTCGGCAAAATGCGCCATTCCTCGCATCGGGATTTCGGTTTGATCCGGCAACAGCCTGCTTTGCCGCAGCGCCGGGCGACGACATTGCAACGCTGGCGCTGGCCGGGATTTCTGGCTTGCGCATTGGCGCTGCAGGCGTTGTTGCTGGCGACGCCCGGCTATCTGAGCCATGACGAGCTGCAGTGGGGCGCGTTCGCGTCCGTGCCGTGGCGTGAGCTTCCCTTCGTTTCCTTTCTCGACTGGAAAACCTTCCAGTTCCGGCCGCTGACGTTCAACGCCTGGCTGCTGCTGTCGCATGCGCTGTTCGATTCGCCGCGCCTGTTCCATGCGCTGTTCGCGCTGCTGGGCGCCGTCAATGGCGTCTTGCTGGCGATCACATTGCGGCGCGCCGGCAGCCGCGATGGCGTGGCGTTCGTCGCGGGCCTGGTCTTCGTCGCCAGCCCGTTCGCGGCGTGGGTGCATGGTTGGGTCGGATGCCTGGGCGATCTGTTGTGGGTCGGCTTCGCGCTGGCCTTGGCGATTGCCTTGCAAGGCGCCGTGTCGGAAGCGCGCGCATTTGTGATCGCGGCGCTGTGCACGGCCTTGGGCTTGCTGGCGAAGGAAGCGGCGCTGTCGATCCCGGCACTGCTCGTACTGTCGGCGTGGCTGCGGCGCGGGCCGCGCGCCGGGTGGTTCGCGGCCTTGGGCAGCGGCGCGATCGCCTTGGCGTATCTGGGCTTGCGTTTGCCGGTGTTGCTGCAGGCCGATCCGGATTCGTACTACGCGCTGCAACCGTGGGGCGCGCCGCTGCGCGGATTCGAGTATTTCGTGTTCCCGTGGGCATTGAACGTGGACGAAGCGGGCGTGCTGGCCTTGCGTCCGCCATCACAGCGCCTGGTTTTCGCGCTTCCGGCGTTGCTGCTGCTCGCGCTGCTGTGGCGGGCCGCGCCGAAGCTGGCGTTCGCGTGGATCGCAGGCGGCGTGCTGGCGCTCGCGCCGGTGTTGCCTCTGCCGGCATCGGCGAATCAATACGGCTACGGTTTCGCCGCCTTGACCTGTGGCCTTGCGGCGCTGGCATGGCCGCGGCTGCAGCGCCGTGGTCGCATCGCGCTGGCGACGCTCGCGTTGATCGCGGCGGTGCATGGATGGCAGATCCAGCGCAATGTGTGGATGACCGGACAACTCCAGTCGGTGTTCACGCCGTCGCTGGCGCAGGCCGCGCAGGCGCAGCCTGCGGGCGCGATCCGGCTCTGGCCGATGGACGCAGGCCAGCGGCCGATCTATCAGCGGCTTTCCGAGCGCATCCCGTCGTGGCGCGGCATCGCGCTGGGCGAGCGCATCGGCATGGCGCGGCAGCGCGACGAAGCCACGCATCTGGTTGCGCCCGATGGCGTCGTTCGCGAGGTGGCATCGCCATGACATTCGATCCTTCCAAGGCGCTTGCCGGTCTTGGCTGGCGCGAGGATTTGCCGGCGGCGGTGGCGTTCCGTGCCAATCCCGTTGGCCGCGTCGCGCGCATTTCCGAACAGCACCGGAGCGGCTACCGCGCCTGCTGCGATGGCGAGGAGTTTTCCGTGCAGGCGCCGGCGGCGTGGACGCGCGCCGGCTTCCCGCCCGAGCAGCGCGCCGTGGTCGGCGACTTCGTGCGGCTCGACGACACAGGCGAGCAGATCGTCGAACTGTTGCCGCGCGGGAGTTTGTTCAAGCGCGCCGCCGCCGGCGAAACGCTGAAGACGCAACCCATCGCCGCGAACATCGACACCGTGTTCGTCGTCACCGGACTCGACGGCGATTTCAATCCGCGCCGGCTGGAACGCTATCTCGTGCTGGTGCATGCCAGCGGCGCGCGGCCCGTGGTGCTGCTCACCAAGCTCGACCGCAACGAAAACGCCGAAGCGATGCGCGCGGAGCTGGCCGACATCGTGGCTTCCGGCGTGCCGGTGCTGATGCTCAACGCCAAGGACCGTGAATCGGTCGAGCAGCTGTCGCCGTGGCTGGCGCCGGGCCAGAGCATCGTGCTGGTCGGGTCGAGCGGCGCGGGCAAGTCCACGCTGACCAATACGCTCACCGGTCGCGCCAAGATGAAAACCGGCGCGGTCCGTGAACGCGATTCGCGCGGCCGGCACACCACCACGCATCGCGCCCTGATCCCGTTGCCGCAAGGCGCCTGCCTGATCGACACGCCGGGAATGCGCGAACTGAAGCTTGCCGGCGACGAATCGCTGGCCGATGTGGTGTTCGACGACATCCTCGCGCTGGCGCAGGACTGCCGCTTCCGCGATTGCCGGCACGGCAAGGAGCCCGGTTGCGCCGTGCGCGCCGCGCTGGAATCGGGCGAGCTCGATCCGGGCCATTTCGCCAATTACCGGAAACTGCACGCCGAACTTGCGCAGGCCACGCAGACGCTCGCGGCACGGCCTGCCGTGGTCGTGCGCAAGCAGAAACCGGCGCCGAGGCGGCGCGATTGGGCGGACGAGGATCAAGACCTCGACGAATGACGGATATCCACGCAGCCCGGGTGGCCATGGATGCGTCGCCAATCCCGGCAACAACGGATCCGGATCCCGGGCCCGGCGATCCCTGGGGAACGCCGAGCGGCGGAAATGGCGGCGATTCCAACCTGATCAGTTGCAACCAAAGCGGTCCCAGCCGTTCCACGGAAGCGTACGTGGAACGCGCGGGAGGCATTGGCCAGGCCGTGCCGACTCCCGAAGGTGGCCCGAAGCTCACCACACCCGGCGGCGTGGACTGTTCCACGTTGGGTGCCAACGAAGGAAGCCTCACGGCAGGGCATGGGCGAAGCTTCGGATTCGTCCATGCCCTGTTTCTTTGGGCGCGAACAGCAGCGCCCCGCCCGGATTCGCCTGCTCAGGCGTGATGCGCGTGTCCGAACTTGCGCGAGATCCATTCGCGCACGTCGTCCAGCACCGTGAACGCCGCGGGCACGACGATCAGGCTCAGCACGGTCGAAGTCGCCAAACCGCCGATCACGGCGATGGCCATCGGCGCGCGGAAGCTGGAGTCGGCGGAAAGGCCCAGCGCGATCGGCAACATGCCCGCGCTCATCGCGAGCGTGGTCATGATCACGGGCCGCGCGCGCTTGCGGCAGGCATCGACCAGCGCGTCGTGCTGCGTCAGGCCATGTTCCTGTTCGGCGATCACGGCGTAATCGACCAGCAGGATCGAGTTCTTCGACGCGATGCCGATCAGCATCAGCAGGCCGATCAGCGACGGTAGCGACAGCGCGTTCTGGGTCAGCAGCAGGGCGCCGAAGGCGCCGCCGGCGCACAGCGGCACGGCGGTGAGGATCGTGATCGGTTGCAGCGCGTTGTTGAACAGCAGCAACAGCACCGCATAGATGCAGGCGATGCCGGCCGCCATCGCCAGCAGGAAGCCGGTGAACAGCTCGACGAAGATTTCCGCGTCGCCGGAGTTGAGGAAGCTCACACCGGCCGGAAGGTGTTTCACGCTGTCCAGTTCCTGCACCTGCTGCATCACGTCGCCGAGCGGCAGGCCGTTCAATTCGGCGGTGAGCGTGATGTTGCGCTGGCGCTGGTAGCGCGCGACTTCGGCCGGGCCGCTGTCGAGCCGGATGTTGGCCACGGACGACAACGGCACCGGACCGTCGCGGCCCATCACGCGCAGTTGTCCGACCAGTTCCGCGCGATCCAGCACCTCGCGCGCGAAGCCGACGCGGATCGGGATCTGGCGCTCGGGCAGGTTGAGCTTGGCCATGCGCTGCACGAAATCGCCGGCCGTGGCGATGCGCGCGACTTCCGCGATGGCGGCCGTGGTCACGCCGCGTTCGGCGGCGCGCACCGGATCCGGCTCGATCACCAGTTCCGGCCGCAGCAGCGCGGCGGACGAGGTGATCGCGCCCAGGCCTTCGATCTTGCGCAGGTCGCGTTCGACCGCGGCGGCGGCTTCGTTCAGGCGTTGCGGATCGTCGCCGGACAGCACCAGCTGCATCGCTTCGCCCGGCTCGCTGCTGATGAAGCTGACGCGCACGCCGGGCAGGTTGGCGAGGCGCTGGCGGGTTTCGCGTTCCAGATCCTTCTGGTGGCGCGAGCGCGTGGACGGATCGCCCCAGTCGAGGATCAGCGTGGCCTTGCGGGTTTCGCCAAAACCGGTCTTGCCCGGATCGCCGAGGTCGAGCGGGCTGCCGACCGTGGTGTAGACCTGCTTCAACTCGGGAATGTCCGAAAGCCGCGCGCGCGCTTCCTCCGCGACTTCCAGCGTTTCCTCGATGCGCGTGCCCGGCGGCAGTTCGAGGCTCAGGTTGCTGCGGCCAAGATCGGATACCGGAATGAAGGTCGCCGGGATGAAGGGCACGATCATCAGCGACGCGATGAACAGGGCGAATGCGATCCACAAGGTCCGCGCGCGATGCCGGAGCGCGGCATCGACCCATCCCAGGTACCAGCGCATCAGCTTGCTGTCCTCGGCGTGCTCGGGCTGCGGCTTCAACTGGTAGGCCGCGATCATCGGCGTCAGCAGGCGCGCGACCAGCAGCGAGAACATCACCGCGGTTGCCGCGGTCCAGCCGAATTCCCGGAAGAACTTGCCCGCGATGCCGGGCATGAAGGCGACCGGCACGAACACGGCGGCGAGCGTCATCGAGGTCGCGATCACCGCGGTGCCGATTTCGTCGGCGGCATCGAGCGCGGCCTGCTTCGGCGATTTGCCCATGCCCAGGTGGCGGACGATGTTCTCGACCTCGACGATGGCGTCGTCGACGAGGATGCCGACGACGACCGCCAGCGCCAGCAAGGTGATCATGTTGAGGCTGAAGCCGAACCACGCCATCACCGCGAAGGTCGGGATGATCGACAGCGGCAGCGCGAGCGCCGAAATCCATGTGGCGCGCCAGTCGCGCAGGAAGAGCAGGACGACGAGCACCGCGAGCGCGCTGCCTTCCCACAGCATCGACATCGACGACGAATACGAGTTTTCCGCTTCCTCGACCGTGGAAAACACCACGTCGAACTTCAGGCCCGGATAGTGTTTTTCCAGATCGGCGAGCGTCTCGCGCACGCCTTCCGCGACCGCGATTTCCGACGAGCCGCGGGCGCGCTGCATCGAGAAACCGACCACGGGTCGGCCGTCGAGCAGGGCGGCCTCGCTCGGATCGGCGGCGGCGTCGCTGAGGTTCGCCAAGGCCGACAGGCGCACCGAGCGGCCATCGGGCAGCGAGATCGGGTAATCGCGCAAGGCCGCCGCGTCGCGCACCGTGGCGACGGTGCGGATCACCTGCCGTTCGCCGCCGATTTCGGTCTGGCCGCCGGGAAGTTCGAGCTGGATGCTGGCCAGCTGCTGCGACACCTGCCCGGCAGTGATGCCGTAGCCGATCAGCGCTTCCGGATCGAGGTCGATCCGCACCTGGCGATCGATGCCGCCAACGCGCGTGACCTTCGCGATGCCGCGCACGCCGAACAGCGCGCGCGTCACGGTGTCGTCCACGAACCACGAGAGCTCGTCCGGCTGCCAGCCGGGCTTGCTCACCGCATACGCCAGCAGCGTGCCGCCGGTGACGGCGACCTTGGCGATCACGGGCTCCTCGATGTCGCCGGGCAGGTCGATGCGGATGCGCGTGATCGCATCGCGCACGTCGTCGAGCGCCGGTTCGATCGGCGTTTCCAGATGGAATTCGACGAAGGTGACGGAGCTGCCTTCGCCGACCATCGACATCGTGCGCTTGATGCCTTCGAGCGTCGCGACGGCGTTCTCGACCTTGCGCGTGACTTCGGTTTCAAGCTGCGCCGGCGCCGCGCCGGGCAGGTTGATCGTGATCGTCACCATCGGGAACGACATGTCCGGGAAGCGCGCGACCGGCATCTTCCAGAACGAATACAGGCCCGCGATGCAGAGCGCCGCGAACAGCAGGATCGCAGGCAGCGGGCGGTGGATCGACCAGGCGGAAAAGTTCATCGCGCGTCCGCCGTTTCGACCACGCGCACGCGGTCGCCTTCGCCGAGGAAGCTCGCGCCACGGCCGACGATCCGCTCGCCTTCGCTCAGGCCCGACAAGACTTCGATGCGGTTGCCGATGCTGCGGCCGAGCTCGATGCGATGGCGCTGCGCGTGGCCTTTGTCGTCGACCGAGAACGCGTAGGCGTAGCCGTCGCGGCGCAGCACGGCGTTGGCGGGAATTGTCAGCGCCTGGCTCGTGCCGAGCGCGATGCGGCCTTCGAGCACCAGGCCGGCGCGCAGCGCGCCGCTGTCGACCGCCTCGGCCGGAAGATCGGCCTGCAGCATGGCGGTGCGCGTGGCCGGATCGAGTCCGGGCGCGACCGCGCGCACCGTGCCTTCGATCTGCCGGCCATCGGGCGTGCGCAACCGCACACGCTGGCCGGCGGCGACGTGCGGAAGATCGTTCGAGGAAATTTCCGCGCGCCATTCGAGCCGGTTCTGGCGGATCAATCCGAACAGCTCGCTGCCGGCGGACACCACGGCGCCAGGTTGCGTGAGGCGGCGCGAAATCACGCCGTCGTCGGGCGCCTGCAGCGTGGCGAAGGACAGCCGTAGGTTCGCGGCATCGAGCGCGGCGCGGGCCGAGGCCACGCGCGCGTCGGCCTGGGCTTTCGCGGCGCTGAGCTGTTCGTGCTCGGCGGCGCTGGAAAGCTTTTTCGCGAGCAGGGCCGAGTTGCGATCCAGGTTGGCTTTCGCCAGCTGCGCGGTCGCCTGCGCTTCGCCGAGCGCGGCCTGAAGCTGTTGCACGTCGGAGCGCAGGACGCGGTCGTCGAGCTTCAGCAGCACCTGTCCTCGTTTCACCTTGGCGCCCACGTCGACCAGCACTTCGGCCACGCGCACGCCGGACAGCTCGACGCCGAGCGGCATGTCTTCCCAGGCCGCGATCTGTCCGCTGGCGACGACTTCACGGTCGATGGTTTCGCGCGCCACGGTCACCAACGACACCGCCATGGCGTTGGCCTCCGGCGCGCCGGCGGTTTCGGATGCCGGTTCCGGCTGGCTGCCGCAAGCGGCCAGGGCGCAGAGCAGGATCGACGTGGCCAGTGATCGGCGCGTTCGCATGGAGCATTCCTCATGAAAATTCGCGCGATCCTAGCATTTGATCCGGGCGTAATCGGCTTCCGGCCGGCATCCGTTGCGATGTGGAAAACCACATGGAAGGGTTAGGATTCGGAACCTTGCCACCACGAGTACGCCGGAATGGCTTTTTCCAGTCTGTTTGCCCTGATCGACGACATCGCTACGGTCCTGGACGACGTGGCGGTGTTGACGAAAGTGGCTGCGAAAAAGACGGCGGGCGTGCTCGGCGACGATCTGGCGCTGAACGCGCAGCAGGTGTCGGGCGTGAAGGCGGATCGCGAGCTGCCGGTGGTGTGGGCGGTGGCCAAAGGTTCGCTGTTGAACAAGGCCATCCTCGTGCCTGCGGCGCTGGCGATCAGCGCGCTGGCGCCGTGGGCGATCGCGCCCTTGATGATGATCGGCGGCGCTTTCCTGTGCTTTGAGGGCGTTGAAAAGGTGCTGCACGCGCTGCTGCCTTCGCACAAGGAGCAGGGCAAGGATGAACACGCGAAGCTGATCGCGGCGGTGCGCGATGCCGAGGTCGATCTGGTCGCGTTCGAAAAGGACAAGATCAAGGGGGCGATCCGCACCGACTTCATCCTGTCGGCGGAAATCATCGTGATCGCGCTGGGCACGGTGGCGAGCGAACCGTTCGGTACCCGCGTCGCGGCGCTGGTCGCGATCGCCTTGCTGATGACCGTCGGCGTTTACGGCCTCGTCGCGGGCATCGTGAAGCTGGACGATCTGGGCCTGCAACTGGTGCGGACCGGCAACGCGTTCCTGAAGGCGGTTGGGCGAGGCATCCTGCGCGCCGCGCCGTGGTTGATGAAATCGCTGTCGGTGGCCGGCGTGGTGGCGATGTTCCTGGTCGGCGGCGGATTGTTCGTGCACAACGTGCCGGCGCTGCATCATTTCGTCGAACACCTCGGGCAAGGGCAGGTGCCCGGTTGGCTGGTCGCCGTGCTGGGGAATGCCATCATCGGCATGATCGTCGGCAGCATCGTGGTCGCAGCGGTTTCGTTGTTCCAGAAAGTGAAGGGCGGGGCGGCTTCGCATGGCGCGCATTGAGGCGCCGGGCTCCCGGAATCGGATGTGTGGCAGTGAGCGACTGAAAGGGGGGCAGAGATGAAATCGATCATCGGAAAAACCGCGCGAGTGGCGATGACGTGCGTTGCCATCGGCTGCGCGGGTTTGGCGCCGGCGAAAGACGAAGCGCAGGAGAAAACCGGGCCGATCGCGCTGGTGCTGCATGGCGGCGCGGGCATGGTGACGCGCGATGCTCTCGATCCGGAACAGGAAAAGCAGATCCGCGCCGGCTTGGCCGCTGCGCTCGACGCCGGTTACGCCGTGCTCGAACAGGGCGGCAGCGCGATGGATGCGATCACCAAGGCCATTACGACGCTGGAAGACGACCCGCATTTCAATTCGGGCCGCGGCGCGGTGTTCACCTACGAGGGCCGCAACGAACTGGACGCGTCGATCATGGACGGTGCGACCCAGCGTGCCGGCGCGGTCGCGGGCCTGACCCGCATCAGGAATCCGATCCTGCTGGCGCGCGCGGTGATGGAGCGGTCCCGCCACGTGATGCTGGCGGGCGATGGCGCGGAGCAGTTCGCGAAGGCGCAGGGATTCGAGTTCGTGTCGCCCGACTACTTCCGCGTCGAAGGCCGTTGGCAGGAATACCAGCGCGCCAAGGCCAGCCAGGATGCGCAGGCTTCGCTCGCGGATGATCCGCCGTCCTACATGGGCACGGTCGGCGCGGTGGCGCTGGATCGCGAAGGCCATCTGGCGGCCGGCACGTCGACCGGCGGCATGGTGCTCAAGCGCTGGGGCCGCATCGGCGACAGCCCGATCATCGGCGCGGGAACCTGGGCCGATGCCGATTGCGCGGTGTCATCGACCGGTTGGGGCGAGTTCTTCATCCGCTTGAACGTGGCGCACGACATCTGCGCGCGCAAGCGTTACGGCGGCGCCAGCCTTTCCGTGGCGGCCGATGCCGTGATCCAGCAGGCCTTGCCCGCGTTCGGCGGCAACGGCGGCGTGATCGCGCTGGACGTCGACGGCAAGGTGAAGGCCAGCTTCAACACATCCAGCATGTACCGCGCCTTCATCGACGGCGAAGGCCAGCGCGCGGTGATGGTTTTCCCGGACGAGTGATCCGGGAAAACGGGCTCAGTCGCGCATCAGCGACTGCGTCGCGGCCGGATCGCCGTCGTTTTCTTCCGGTTGGATGCGCAGCAGCCGCGCCATCAGCGGATAGACGTCCACGTTGTCGAAGCCGTCCACGACCAGACCCCGCTGGAAATCCGGGCCGTGCGCGACGAACAGCGCGGCCATCGACGGCAGTTCGGGGTCGAAGCCGTGCGCGCCCAGATGCTTCTCGCGGCCGGCGAGCATCGCGACGATGGCGCGATTGGCGATTCCCCAGCCTTCCTCGGCCATGCAAACCCAACGCGGCACGCGGCGGTGCGTGCCGAAATGGAAGCGCTCGGGCAGCTGGTCCCGGCGCCAGCACTGGGCATGTGGGATCCTGGTGTTCGCGAAGGCTTCGTCCATCGCTTCCTCGCGTCCGGGACGCGCGGCGACGCCGATGATCGGCGAGGCGCTGAAGATTTCGAACAGGTCGCCGTCCACGTAATCGTCCAGCGCGACCATCTGCTTGTCCGGCCTTTCCGCCATGCCGTGATCGGAAAGGATCACGAGGTTCGTGCTGTCGTAGAGGCCGCGTTCCTTCATGCCTTCGACCAGCCGCGCGAGCGCCGCATCGACGCTGTGCAGGGCGTCGTAGACCTGCGCCGAATCCGGGCCGTGGTAATGGCCTTGCGTATCCACTTCGTCGAAGTAGAGCGTGATGAAATCCGGGCGCTGGTCCTGTGGCAGGTCGAGCCACTGCACCACCTGTTCGACGCGCGCCATGCTCGGCATGTCTTTCTGGAAAGGCTTCCAGAGGTCGGGCCAGCGGTCGTGGATCGGCGCTTCGGAGCCGGGCCAGAACATCGTCGCGGTGCGCAGGCCTTGGCGGCTGGCGGTGTTCCAGAGCGGCTCGCCGTCGTTCCACCATTGCGCATCGGCGACGGCTTCGCGGTTGGAGAGCGAGAACGTGATGCCGGGAATGTCCGGATCGCGCATGGTGTTGTGCACGACGCCGTGGCGGTCCGGACGCAGGCCGGTGACGATCGAGTAATGGTTCGGGAAGGTGAGGCTCGGGAACGACGGGCGCATCGCCTTGGCGCGGACGCCTTCGCCGGCGACGGCGGCAATCGTGGGCGTGATGCCCAGGTCGAGATAGTCGGCGCGGAAACCATCGATGGAAACGAGGACCAGGATCGGCGGGCGAACCTGCTGCGGCTTCGGTTGCGGGGCGTTTTGGCAGGCGCCAAGCAGCAACAGGGACAACAGGATGAATACGGCGGCAAGTCGCTGGAACGGTTTCATCGGAAGCTTCATGTCTGGGCGGCGGGCAAGCGGCTCGCCAAACTCCCTATTGTTGCGGCTGTGGAGGTATCGCGCCAGTAACGAAGTTCACCGAATGCGTGGGTTGCGGCGATGCGCTCAGCGGAAATCCATACGGCGCGGTGCGCCGAACCGCTAGAATATGCGGCTTGCTTCGTTCCGATTCCCCGCAGGTTTCCACGTGATCAAACCCCGCACTCCGCCCGGTGTCCTCGAACTTCTGCCGCGCGACCAGATCGCCTTCCAGCAGATGCTGGACACGATCCGCCGCAACTTCGAGCGTTTCGGCTTCCTGCCGATCGAGACGCCGGTGTTCGAGCTGTCCGAAGTGCTGCTGACCAAGAGCGGCGGCGAAACCGAGCGGCAGGTGTATTTCGCCCAATCCACCGGCGCGCTGCAGAACGCGGCGGCCGAAGGCGGCAACGGATTGCCGGAAATGGCCCTGCGTTTCGATCTCACCGTGCCGCTGGCGCGTTACGTGGCCGAACACGAGCACGAGCTTTCCTTCCCGTTCCGCCGCTACCAGATGCAGCGCGTCTACCGCGGCGAGCGCGCCCAGCGCGGCCGCTTCCGCGAGTTCTACCAGTGCGACATCGACGTGATCGGCAAGGATTCGCTGAGCGTGCGCTACGACGCCGAGCTGCCGGCCGTGATCCACGCCGTCTTCAGCGAACTGGCGATCGGCGACTTCACCATCCAGTTGAACAACCGCAAGCTGATGCGCGGCTTCTTCGAATCGCTCGGCGTGGCCGATCCGGAACAGCAGACGCTGGTGCTGCGCGAAGTGGACAAGCTCGACAAGCGCGGCGCGGATTACGTGCGCGAGACGCTGACCTCGCCGGCCTTCGGCATGTCGCCGGAGGCGGCGGCCAAGGTGCTGGACTTCGTGCAGATCCGTTCGGAGAACCACGCCGACGCCATCGCGAAACTGCGGGCGCTCGGCGGCGGCAACGCCGCACTGGAGCAGGGCGTCGCGGAGCTGATCGAAGTGCTGGAGCTGGTGCGCTCGCTCGGCGTGCCGGAGAAGAACTACGCCATCAACCTCTCCATTGCGCGCGGCCTGGATTACTACACCGGCACGGTGTACGAGACGCGGCTCGATGCGTACCCGCAGATCGGTTCGATCTGCTCGGGCGGCCGCTACGAGAACCTCGCCAGCCACTACACCAAGAGCACGCTGCCGGGCGTGGGCATTTCCATCGGCCTGACGCGCCTGTTCTGGCAGCTGCGCGAAGCCGGGCTCGTCGATACCGCCGACAGCACGGTGCAGGTGCTGGTGAGCCAGATGGACGAATCGCGCCTGCCGTTGTACCTGGCCATCGCCAACGAACTGCGCGCCGGCGGCCTCAATACCGAAGTCCAGCTGGAAGCCAAGAAGATGGGCAAGCAGTTCCAGTACGCCAGCCGTGCCGGCATCCGTTTCGTCGTGATCGTGGGCGAGGACGAGGAAGCGCGCGGCGTCGTGTCGGTGAAGGACCTGCGCCGCGAAGAACAGTTCGAAGTGCCGCGCGCGGAACTGGCGAAAACCCTGCGCGTGGAACTGGAACAGGCCCGCGCGATGGCGGCCGTGCCGAAGGCCTGACAATGACTTCCCCGGCCATCCCGTTGGCGTGATGGCCGGGAGGCAAACGGCATCGACGCTGCGCATCGCCGTCGCCCGGCGTGTCCGGCGACGGTCCCAAGACTGAAGCGAACGGAAATCCTCCCGCGCCGGAGCATTGCCTCGGCTTGTGTCCGTGTGTTCAAATGTAATAACGCGCTATTACATTGAATTGATCGATCCGGTCCCACGCCTGATGAAACGCCCGGCCCACATTCGCACCGCTGCCGATCGGGAGGCCGCCTTGGCGCGCCTTTCCGAGGCCATCGCGGCCTTGCGCACGCCGGAGCAGGTGACGGCCCTGTTGCGCGATCTGTGCACGCCGGCGGAACTGGAAGCGCTTTCGGACCGCTGGCAGGTGGTTCCGCTGCTGCTGGAAAACCTGCCTTACCGCGACATCCACGATCGCACCGGCGTCAGCGTCACGACCGTCGGTCGCGTCGCGCGTTCGCTGACCCACGGCGCCGGCGGCTATCTCGCCGCGGCCGAAGCGCTCGGCCTGCATCGACATCGGACCGAAACGCTCGCCTGATGGCGGAAATCCCGCCGCACTTCCGATTCTTCTTCTTCGCGACACCGCCCGTCGCACCCGAAAACCAAGGAACACCACGATGAAACAGCGCGATCGCCTGCGCATCGCCACGCAGAAATCCGGCCGTCTTTCGCAACCGGGCCGCGAGTTGCTCGCGCGCTCCGGCCTGAGCTTCCGCGAAAGCCGCGACCGCCTGTTCTGCTACGGCGAAGTCCTGCCCATCGACCTGCTGCTGGTGCGCGACGACGACATTCCCGGCCTGATCGCCGAAGGCACCTGCGATCTGGGCTTCGTCGGCCGCAACGTGCTGGAGGAACAGCGCCTCGGCGAACTGCGCGCCGGCCGCCCGCCCGCGTTCCGCGAACTGCGCGCGCTCGGCTTCGGGCAGTGCCGCCTGTCGATCGCCTTGCCGCAGGAACAGGAATGGAACGGCCCGCAGACGCTTTCCGGCCTGCGCATCGCGACCAGCTATCCGAACCTGCTCGCCGACTGGCTGGACCGCAACGGCATCCGCGCCGAAGTCGTCACGCTTTCGGGTTCGGTCGAAATCGCGCCGCGTCTCGGCAAGGCCGAAGCGATCTGCGACCTGGTGTCGTCCGGCGCGACGCTGGCCGCGAACCAGTTGAAGGAAGTCGTGACGATCTTCGAGAGCGAAGCCGTGCTGGCCGGGCCGGTCGCGCCGTTCGCGGACGAACGCGCCGGGCACGCCGACCTGTTGATCCGGCGCCTGGAAGGCGTGCTGAAGGTGCGCGACGCGCGCCTGCTGATGCTGCAGAGCGATCGCGCCAACCTGGCCGAAGTCACGGCCTTGTTGCCGGGTGGCGTGTTGCCGGTCGTCAGTCCGATCGACGGCAGGAGCGATGTCGTCGCGCTGCAGGCCGTTTGCCACGGCGAAGTGACGTGGCAACACCTCGAGGATCTCAAGCGCGCCGGCGCGCGTTCGATGCTGGTCTTGCCGGTGGAGCAGATGCTGGCATGAACACGAACGATGCCATCGTCCTGCGGATCATCGACTGGAACGCGCTCGACGCCGACGCGAAGGCGGCGGCGCTGCGCCGTCCGGTGTTGCGCGAATCCGCCGCGCTGAAGCAATCCGTGGCCGAACTGATCGCGCAGGTGCGCGCCGGCGGCGAAGCCGCGCTGCGCGAACTGACGCGGCGTTTCGACGGCTTCGCGCCGCAGCGTTTCGGCGTCGATGCGCAAGGCTTCGCCGACGCGGGCCAACAGGTTCCGGACGATTTGCGCGCCGCGATGCGCAACGCCTGCGAACGCATCACGCGCTTCCATGAAGCCGGCATGGCGCAGCCGTACGCGGTGGAAACCGCCGCCGGCGTGCGCTGCGAGCGCGTACTGCGACCGATCCGCCGCGTGGGCCTGTACGTGCCCGCCGGTTCCGCGCCGTTGCCGTCCACGGCCCTGATGCTCGGCGTTCCGGCGCGCCTTGCCGATTGTCCGGAAATCGTGCTCTGCACGCCGCCGCGCGCCGACGGAACGGCCGATCCCGCCGTGCTGGTCGCGGCCGAACTGTGCGGCATCAGCCGCGTCTTCACGCTCGGCGGCGTGCAGGCGATCGCCGCGATGGCCTACGGCGCCGGTGAAATCCCCAAGTGCGACAAACTGTTCGGACCGGGCAACAGCTACGTCACCGAAGCCAAGCAGCAGGTCGCGGCCGATCCGGAAGGCGCAGCGATCGACATGCCGGCCGGTCCGTCGGAAGTGCTGGTGATCGCGGACAAGGGCGCGGATCCCGAATTCGTCGCGGCGGACCTGCTGTCGCAGGCTGAACACGGCCCGGATTCGCAGGTCGTGCTGCTGTCCGACAGCCGCGAGCTGCTCGAAGCGGTGCAGCGCGAAGTCATCGCGCAGACCGCGCAGTTGCCGCGCCGCGGGATCGTCGAGAAGTCCCTGGCGCACGCGCGCCTCGTGCAGGTCGCGGACATCGAGCAGGCGCTGGCACTTTCCAACGACTACGCGCCCGAGCACCTGATCCTCGCGCTGCGCGAACCGCGCCGCGTGCTCGACCGCGTGTTCAACGCCGGCTCGGTGTTCCTCGGCGACTACGCGCCCGAGGCGCTGGGCGATTACTGCAGCGGCACCAACCATGTGCTGCCGACCTATGGCGCGGCGCGCGCCTGGAGCGGCGTGTCGGTTGCCAGCTTCCAGAAGACCATCACGGTGCAGGAAGTTTCGCGCGCCGGCCTGCAGGCGATTGGTCCGGACGCGGCCACGCTCGCCCGCGCCGAACGGCTGGATGCGCACGAACGCGCGGTCACGCGCCGCCTGACGCGGATCGAAGTCGCTTCGTCCGGCAAGGAGAAGACATGAGCGCCGATTCGAACAATCGCGGCCTGCTGGAACTGGTGCGGCCGGATCTTCGTGCCTTCGGCGGTTACGGCTCCGCGCGCAAGACCAATGCTTCCGGTGCGATCTGGCTCAACGCGAACGAAAGCCCGTGGGCGAATCCGTCCGACGCCTCGTCGCGCTGCCACCGCTATCCGTCACCGCAGCCCGAAGCGCTGCGCGATGCGCTGGCCGGACTCTACGAAGTCCAAGCGCCACAGCTGCTGATCGGCCGCGGCAGCGACGAAGCCATCGACCTGCTGGTGCGCGCGCTGTGCCGTCCGGGACAGGATGCCGTCGTGATCGCGCCGCCGGTGTTCGGCATGTATGCCGTCAGCGCGAAATTGCAGGGCGCGCCGCTGATCGAAGTGCCGCTGCGCGATGGCGACGACGGCTTTTCGCTCGATCTGGCCGGCATCGCCGAAGCGGCCGAAAGCGGCCATGCGCGTCTGGTGTTCCTGTGTTCGCCGTCGAATCCGACCGGGCAGGCGATGGCGCTTTCCGACATCGCCGGGCTGGCGAAGCGGCTCGAAGGCCGTGCGTTGGTGGTCGTCGATGAAGCCTATGTCGAGTTCTCCGGGATTCCTTCCGCGACCACGCTGATGGCGGAACACGCCAACATCGCCGTGCTGCGCACCTTGTCGAAGGCGCATGCGCTTGCCGCCGCGCGCATCGGCGTGCTGATCGCGCAACCGGAAATCATCGCCGTGCTGCGCAATTGCCAGGCGCCGTATCCGCTGCCGACGCCGTGCGTCGATCTCGCGCTCGCGGCCTTGCAGCCCGAGGTGCTCGAACGCACCCGCGAACGCATCGCGCAACTGCGCAACGAACGTGATCGGCTGTTCGCGGCGCTGGCAGCACTGCCGGGCGTGCGCCGCGTGTATCCCTCGCAAGGCAATTTCCTACTGGTGCGCTTTGACGATGCGCAGGCCGCGTTCGACGCCCTGTACGGCGCCGGCGTCGTGGTGCGCGACCAGCGCGCCGCGGCGCAGTTGTCCGATGCGCTGCGCATCAGCATCGGCTCGCCGGAAGAAAACGATGCCGTGATCGCCGCGCTTTCCGGCATTGCGGTCAACAAGGAGACAGCGGCATGACGAAGATCCTGTTCGTGGATCGCGACGGCACTCTGATCGAGGAGCCGGAAGACCAGCAGATCGATTCGTTCGAGAAACTGCGTTTTGTTCCCGGCGTGATTCCCGCGATGCTGAAACTGCGCGACGCGGGTTACCAGTTCGTGATGGTGACCAACCAGGACGGCCTCGGCAAGCAGAGCTTTCCGCGCGAAACCTTCGTCGGTCCGCACGAGCTGATGATGCAAGTGTTCGCTTCGCAGGGCATCGCGTTCCGCGAAGTGCTGATCGACGAGAGCTTCGCGCACGAGAACCGGCCCACGCGCAAGCCGAACATCGGCCTAGCCGTGCATTACCTGCGCGACCGTTCGATCGATCTGGACGCTTCGGCGATGGTCGGCGACCGCGACACCGACATCCAGTTCGCGCGGAACCTCGGCATCCGCGGCTTCCAGCTCGGGCCGGGTCTGTTCGATTGGGAAACGATCGCGCACGAACTCGCGGATGCGCCGCGCACGGCAGGCATCGAGCGCAAAACCAGGGAAACGCGGATCCGCGTCAGGCTCGATCTCGATCGCACCGCCGAACCCAAGGTGCGCACCGGCCTCGGTTATTTCGACCACATGCTGGAACAGCTCGGCAAGCACGGCGGCTTCGCGATGGAGCTGGCCTGCGAAGGCGATCTGCACATCGACGAACACCACACCGTCGAGGATTGCGCGCTGGCGCTCGGGCAGGCCTTGAAGGCGGCGCTCGGCGACAAGCGCGGCATCGGACGTTACGGCAGCGCCGCGGAGACGGCCGAAGGCGAAGCGGCGGGCGTGGCGATCACGTTGCCGATGGACGAAACCCTCGCGCGCGCCGCGCTGGATTTCTCCGGCCGTCCGTACTTCGTGTTTGACGGCAGCTTTCCGCGCGAGAAGGTCGGCGAACTGCCGACCGAACTCGTGCCGCATTTCTTCCGCTCGTTGTGCGAAACCAGCGGCTTGAACCTGCATCTGGCGGTGCGCGGCGACAACGCGCACCACATGGTCGAAGCCTGCTTCAAGGCCGTCGCGCGCGCGCTGCGCCAGGCGCTCAAGCGCGAAGGCCGCGATGTGCCGAGCACGAAGGGAACGCTGTGATGCGCGTGGCAGTGATCGACTCGGGCGGCGCGAACATCGGTTCGGTGCGCTATGCGCTCGACAGGCTCGGCGTCGAATCGGTGCTGACCGGCGATGCGCAGGCGATCCGCAGCGCCGAGCGCGTGATCCTTCCGGGCGTTGGCGCGGCCGCGTTCGCGATGCGGCGCCTGCGCGAGCTGGGCCTGATCGACACGATCCGCACGCTGGACAAGCCGCTGCTCGGCATCTGCCTCGGCATGCAATTGCTGTTCGAATCCTCGGAAGAGGGCGACGTCGAATGCCTTGGACTGATCCAAGGCCGCGTCGCGAAGCTTCCCGAAGCGCCCGGCATCCGCATCCCGCATATGGGCTGGAACCGGCTGGAGAAGGTGCGCGAATCGTCGCTGCTCGATGGCGTGGACGACGGCGCGCAGTGCTATTTCGTGCACAGCTATGCCGCGCCCGTGACCGTCGACTGCATCGCGGCGAGCACGCACGGAACGCGCTTCGCGGCCATGGTGCAGCATGGCAACGTGGCCGGCGCGCAATTCCATCCGGAGCGTTCCGGCGAGGTCGGCGCGAAATTGATCGAAAACTTCGTCAGGACGGGCGGCGCATGAGCTTCATCGTCTATCCCGCCATCGACGTGCGCGATGGCAAAGTCGTGCGCCTGAAGCAGGGCGATTACGCGCAGCAGACGTCTTACGCCTACGAGCCGCTGGCGTTGGCGCAACGCTATGCCGAAGACGGCGCGGGCTGGTTGCATCTGGTCGATCTCGACGCGGCGCGGCTCGGCGGCTACACGCTGGCACCGCTGCTCGCATCCATCGCCCAAAGCACGAAGCTGCAAGTGCAGACCGGCGGTGGCATCCGCAGCGAGGACGACGTGATCCGCGTGCTCGATGCCGGCGCCTCTCGCGTCGTGGTCGGAAGCCTCGCGGTGAGCCGGCCGGATCGGGTGGCGGGCTGGATCGCACGTCATGGCGCCGAACGCATCACGGTCGCGCTCGACACGCGCTTCGTCGACGGCCAATGGCGCCTGCCGCTGCACGGCTGGACCGAAATGTCCGGAAGCACGCTGGAGGAACTCGTGGCCCGTTTCCTCGACGCCGGGCTCAAGCACCTGCTGTGCACCGACATCGGCCGTGACGGCATGCTGGCCGGGCCGAACCTGGAGCTTTACGCGCACCTGAAGTCGCAGGTTCCGGGACTGGAAATCCAGGCTTCCGGCGGTATCCGCGACGTGGCCGACATCGCCGCGTCGCGCGCCGCCGGATGCGCCGGCGCGGTGCTCGGCAAGGCCTTGCTGGAACAGCGTTTCGAACTGAAGGATGCCCTGTCGTGCTGAGCAGACGAATCATTCCGTGCCTCGACGTGCGCGATGGCCGTGTGGTCAAGGGCGTGCGCTTCCGCGACCACGTGGACATGGGCCGCATCGAGGAACTGGCCGCGCGCTACCGCGACCAGGGCGCGGACGAACTGGTGTTCTACGACATCACCGCCAGCCCGCAAGGGCGCAGCGTGGATCGCGCCTGGGTCGAACGCGTCGCGCGGCTGATCGACATTCCGTTCTGCGTCGCCGGAGGCATCCGCACGGTCAAGGAGGCGAGGGCGGTGCTCTTCGCCGGCGCGGACAAGGTGTCGATCAACACGCCCGCGCTGGAACGGCCGGAACTGATCACCGAACTGGCCGAAGCCTTCGGCGTGCAATGCGTCGTGGTCGGCATCGACAGCCTGCGCGACGAAGACGGCCAGTGGCGCGTGCGCAGCCACACCGGCGATCCCGACAGGACGCGCGCCCTGTCGCGGAGAACGCTGGACTGGATCGTCGAAGCGCAGCAACGCGGCGCGGGCGAGATCGTCCTGAACTGCATGGGATCGGACGGCGTGCGCACCGGCTACGACATCGAGCAACTGCAAGCCGCGCGCGCGCTGTGCCGCGTACCGCTGGTCGCCTCCGGCGGTGCGGGAGCGATTCCGCATTTCATCGACGTGTTCAAACAGGCCGATGTTGACGCCGCGCTCGCCGCAAGCGTGTTCCACTCCGGCGCAGTCGCCATTTCCGCCCTGAAAAATGACCTCGCCGCCGCGGGCGTGGAAATTCGGGGAATTGCGTGATTCGAAAGCCAATTTTCTGATCGCTAAACTCGCCGGCGCTCGCTCGACAAGCTCGCCATTTTCGGCCCGAGCGCATTTCCTGATCTGCTAATCTGCCGCCAGGTCCCGTGAAAAAAGGGGTTAGGTTTCGGCCCGAGCGCATTTCCTGATCTGCTAATCTTCTCGACGACCACCGGCCGGGTGATGGTTTTGTTTCGGCCCGAGCGCATTTCCTGATCTGCTAATCTATAGCAGCGACCCGGCACAGCGCATCGTCAGTTTCGGCCCGAGCGCATTTCCTGATCTGCTAATCTGGATCATCGTCCACACATTGACCGCCGCTTGTTTCGGCCCGAGCGCATTTCCTGATCTGCTAATCTATCGATCAGCTCGCGGCGTGCGTCGGTTTCGTTTCGGCCCGAGCGCATTTCCTGATCTGCTAATCTCAAGCGCGCGTACCGGCCAGTTCTTCTTTCGTTTCGGCCCGAGCGCATTTCCTGATCTGCTAATCTACAAGCCGGTCAAGCCGACCGCGTTTCACGGTTTCGGCCCGAGCGCATTTCCTGATCTGCTAATCTTCCTTTTCGCCGCGCCGGGATGGCTGGCGTGTTTCGGCCCGAGCGCATTTCCTGATCTGCTAATCTTTGCGCGCTTCGTGGGGCTGATTGCAGTTCGTTTCGGCCCGAGCGCATTTCCTGATCTGCTAATCTCAACGGCGAGCGCCGGATGCGGATGCAGCCGTTTCGGCCCGAGCGCATTTCCTGATCTGCTAATCTGCCGCCTGGAATCGGGCGCGAAATCCTTAGTTTCGGCCCGAGCGCATTTCCTGATCTGCTAATCTACAACCGGATCGACCCCGGCGCCTGCCGGCGTTTCGGCCCGAGCGCATTTCCTGATCTGCTAATCTCACTCGGCCGTTCTGCTACCGGGTGGACGGTTTCGGCCCGAGCGCATTTCCTGATCTGCTAATCTGTGGCATCACCGTGGCGACTGGATGCCGTTGTTTCGGCTCGAGCGCATTTCCTGATCTGCTAATCTTACACCGAACAAGGCTTTATCGACCAGTGGTTTCGGCTCGAGCGCATTTCCTGATCTGCTAATCTGCGGCGTCATCAAGCCGGTCGATGTTGTCGGTTTCGGCTCGAGCGCATTTCCTGATCTGCTAATCTTCTGCCGGACTTCTACCGTCCGCACTTGATGTTTCGGCTCGAGCGCATTTCCTGATCTGCTAATCTCGCGCTGCGCGCCGGTGAGTGGGTTGATCGTTTCGGCTCGAGCGCATTTCCTGATCTGCTAATCTATGGTGCCGGCAGCGTGATGATCGCCACCTGTTTCGGCTCGAGCGCATTTCCTGATCTGCTAATCTTGTGCGGACGTTTCCAATCTGGGTCGAGCGTTTCGGCTCGAGCGCATTTCCTGATCTGCTAATCTGAACGCGGCGGAAGCGATGGGCCTGCTGCTGTTTCGGCTCGAGCGCATTTCCTGATCTGCTAATCTCTGCCTCACCCTCTCCCAGATGCCCGGCTTGTTTCGGCTCGAGCGCATTTCCTGATCTGCTAATCTCATCGATGCCTACAGCTCGATCGAGATCGAGTTTCGGCTCGAGCGCATTTCCTGATCTGCTAATCTCGCTAACGTCACGCCCAGCCCTGCGAAGCGGTTTCGGCTCGAGCGCATTTCCTGATCTGCTAATCTCTGAGCTACGCACTGGGGATCGAGCTGGGCGTTTCGGCTCGAGCGCATTTCCTGATCTGCTAATCTGCTTGCAGCGAGCCTGCCAGCCAAGGCGGGTTTCGGCTCGAGCGCATTTCCTGATCTGCTAATCTAAGCGCAAGAGGCGCCTCATCACCCGGACGGTTTCGGCTCGAGCGCATTTCCTGATCTGCTAATCTCAAGCGCTTGGACAGGTACAATATCCCGCAGTTTCGGCTCGAGCGCATTTCCTGATCTGCTAATCTAGTTGTTGTGTAACATTTTGTTTTTCTTGAAATTTCCTTGTTTTTTTTGAGGTGTTGGGTCGGCATCTGGAAGTCTCAGAACAACAGGAATTGTTCCGGATTCTTGGGTCTTTCCCTTCGTTGGCGACGCTCGAAACGAACGATCTGTTCGTATTGCTTGTCGGTCATGCAGTGGACGTAAACCTTGCCTCCATTCGGCAACAGCGCACGGATCCGTTCGGTATACGCATCGCATTCCGCGCGGCCTGATGCATGGCGCATGTAAACCGAATATTGTGCCATTGCGAAGCCGAGATCCTTCAGATGGTTGCGAAAATCGTTGGCCGCCTTGCGTTCTTCGTCGGTTTCGACCGGAAGATCGAACATCACCATGATCCACATGAGCCGGTAACCCGATAAAGGTTCAGTGCGTGGCGCGGTTTTGCGACGCGACATTTCATGTGTCTTCCGGCTCGACAGGTTCGACGGAAAGCGTACGCAACGCTTCGGCATCCAGGTTGCCAGGCAATTCCAAGGATCGCCGCTTGCCGTCGAGCACCTCGACCAGCGAAAAGCACATGCGTCCGAGCATGGAAGCGATCGGCGTCATGCCGGCTTCGGAGGGAATGTTGCGATACAGCGCCAAGGCGAGCATTCGTTTGTTGGCCGGGGTCAGTTCGTGTGATTCGGCCAAGGCGAAACCTTTGACGGTTGCGTCGATGACGGGACGCAGCGGCTCCATCAGGTCGTCCGCCAGTGCGCAGGCATTTGCGCCATTGTGGTGATGCAGGCCGAATGTCGGGTGCAATCCTGCGGCCACGATGGCCCGTGCCGTGGCGGAACGCAGCACGGTATAGCCATAGTTCAACAGTGCATTGATGCCGTTTCCGTCAGGATCGCGACGAAAATCTCCGCCGAACAGCTGCGTCCAGTAAATGCGTGCGCCTTGGGCTTCGTGGTTCTCCGGATCGCCTGCGCGGACCTTGTCGGCGATCCGCTTCAAGGCCATGCCCGAAATGTCGAAGGCTTCGAGCGTTCGCGCTTGCGCACGAAGTTTGGCTTGGACGATCTGTTTCCACAGGCGATTGCGCGTGCCGTCCTTGATCTTTGCCTGCAGCCAGAAGCGTTCACCTTGGCGGTGATGGCTTTCCAATGGAAGCAGCATCGCTCGCGGTCTTTTTTGAGCATCACAGACCACGAGCGGACTGCAACGGTCGGCCAGGCGCACCAGCAGTTCTGCGCTGAACACCAGGCCGTGTCCGCTGCCGATCAATCCTCCGATATCGTCGATGGGAACGCGTCCAACTTCTTCCTTGCCGCTCTTGACCACGAGAAAGCCCCGGTCGGCATGCAGATACCGGCCATCCGAGGCGATCTCGATGATCCGGTTCTTCATTCGTTGAATCCCGGGTCGTGGACGAAGCCAAGAAGATCGATGGTGACTCGACGGGCTTTGAGGGAGCGAAGTCTTGATCCGGCCACCGTCATGTAGCGGAACGGGTCATCTTTGGATGCATCGCGTTCCTTGAGATTTCCGGCTTCGTAGATCTCCGCAAAAGTCAACATTCCTTTCGTCTTCTTCACGAGACGCATCAGCCTGGATTTCCCGTTCTCGTCTTCGATGCGGATGACATCGTTGTCGAACAATCGCATGACAACGGGAAGCGGAGAGGTTTCCTTGTTCCGTCCATGATCGAATCGGGTGACGATGTGGTCGGTCCAGCCTTTGGGACCACGCAGGATTTCGGCATACGCATTGCCGTCCGTCTTCACCGCACGGCCCTTCTCGCGATGCGGGTTGCGTATCTCGGCAACGCTCAAGCGTTCTTGCGTGCGAATCTTGTGGATGTTGTTCTTGGCCGAGAATGCTTCCAAAGCTGCGACAGCCTGCTTTTCGTTCAAGCCGTCGATCAACTCGAGAATGCGCGTTCGCAGCAATGGATCGACGATGGTGGCGGCTTTTTTCGCATTGGTGAGCGTTGTCAGTGCAACACGGCGCACGACCAGCGGTGGCGTTTTCCCGTTGCCAGGTTCGAGCACGCCGTAAGCGGTGTCGTTATGCAACGATCCACCCGCATCGCGATCCGGCTTGTGCGAAACCACGATTTTCCCCACGGCTTCGCGCACCGCCACGCTGAAGCCATCGAACGGTTGGCCAAGCCCCTCGAAGAAGCGATGAGATCTGCCCTGCTCGAAGGCTTCGGCGGCGTGGCTCAGTTGCTGGATGATGCGGCGATCGCAAGCGCCGATCACGGCGGCATCGATGGCGTGGTGGCGGTGATCGTTCCGGTTCTTGCCGTGGCCGCCGAGCGCGTCGGACAGATCCCATTTTCCGCGCAGCATCGCCGTAAGTTTTCCGGTGGCAACCCAAACGCGGTGCTTGTAGCAGACATGCGAGAGGTATTGCTTGGCAAGCCGTGAAAGATAGGCGGTATCGGTGAGGTGGCGATCCAGGAAGCCACGTTCGGCCACGAAACGCTCCAGTGCGCCAGATTGGAACCGCTTGGCCTTGTTGCGCCATGCCGTGGGATTTTCCGATGCAAAGTGTGCGACGCGGGCTTCAATGCCATCCCAATCGAAGCCGCTCGGGTTGTTGCTGAACGCGGTGTGCGGATCGCGGTTGCCCTTGATGCGGTTTGCGGATCGGTAGGCCAGCACCAGGTTGCCGATTCCATCGTCGAGCGATTTCGAGAACGGCAGGATGTGGTCGATTTCGATCTCCGGAGAGAACAGTGTCTCCTGCCCGATGGCTTTTCCGGTGTAGACGCAGACGCGATTCATTACCGGCAATTCTTCGTAAAGCCGCAGTCGCAGAAGGTTGTCGCGGTTGACCTGTACGTTGCGGCTTCGCAGTTCTGCGACCCGTCTTTCGTTGGCTTTCTCGTTTTTCTTCTGCTCGCTGATCAGTTCGCCGCGCCTCTTTCCGGACATGCCGAATTCACGGGCCAGCTCGATGATGATCTGCCGTGGGCGACCGTAGCGATGAATGATGGCGTTCACCAGTTTGCGCAACTGGTTGAGGCCGACATGCACGGTGGGATTGGGAAGTCGTCCGAAGCGTGCTTCTTCCGGGACGACGGATTGCGGCATCGGTTGCGTGTAGCCCCGCAGAATTTCGCCGTAGTAGGGCAGACTTGAACGCAGTTGCGCTTCTTCAGGCAGGAAGTCCGAATGCGAGAGGCCGTCGTAGGCTTTGGCGACTGCCTGATCGTAGGTGACGATCTGGGCTTCCATCACAGGAATGAGTTTAGCCATCGCCTTCAAGGAAAGATCGGCGAAGCCTTCGGGAACATCCACCTTGGAGATGGCGGCCAGTTGTTCATCGGTGACCTTGATGACTTTTTCTTCCAGACGGGCGCGAAGGTTTTCGTCGTCGTGTGCGAGTGCAAGTGCTTCGATGACGACGGCTTGTCGCTCGGCGGGCATGCTTTCCCATTCGCTGCCGAAGCATTCGGGTGCGCTCAGGCTTAGCGAAACGTAGTCGCCGATGATGCCGTTCTTCTTGCTGCGTGCGAGGTTGAACGGTTCCGGATCGTCTTTCTTCTTGTCGATGCCGAGCAGATTCCGCAGCTTGGCCCAGGACAGGCGTTCGTTCTTTTTCAGGTAGTCAAGACAGGTTTCCCGTTCGCGCAGCGTGAGTGCATTGGTGGTTCCATCGGGGAATTCGATGCGCAGATTCGCCAGATCGGACAGGATGCGGAATCTTGCGAAAACCGGATGACCGCGACGTGCACGGGTTTCGTCCGGTTCGAGTTGGCAGCGACCGGCGGGAACGGCTTTCAATGGGCGCTGGTGCTCGATGAAGTAGCGCAGCCGTCGATAGATGTCCTGCGTGAGCGCCTCAGGGTGGAACTTCCGCTGCCTTTCCCAAAGCAGATCGAATTCCTCCAGCGTCAATGCGCGGTCTGGATAGAATTCATATTCGCCGCTGTTGGAGGGGCGTGCTAAAACGGGTTTTCTTTCGGCGTGTCGCAGATAAAGGAATTGACCGACGGTTTCGCATCCGGCCGTCTGGACGAGTTCGCGAAGCCTTTCTGTTCCCTTGCCGATGACACCTGAGGCTTTCTTGCGTTCGGCATCGCCGCGATCCTTGCGCGAGGACTTGAAGCCACGCTTCCTTGCCAAGTGATACAGGGCGCGAGCGAATTGCGGCAATGGCAAGGCTTCGCGCAAGGCGCGATCACGCAGTTCGTATGGATCGAGCAAAACCAGCTGCTTGCGCTCGTCTTCTTTTTCCGGAAGCAGGTTTGATCGGATCAGTTCGTTGAGAAAACCATGGCGGCGCTGCACGGTACGTTCGCGCTGACGGCGCATTTGTCGTGCCAGCCGACGTTCTACTGCCAATGAGGTGCGGGTTTGCGGGTCGCGGCCGTCAGAAAAGATTCGGACGCCCATTCGCATCAGGCGAATGATCTCGTCATTGCTGTTCAGTTCGTAAAGACACCAGCCAATTGAGTTTGCGCCGATGTCTAGCCCGATTCGGTACGGTTTCGACATGGATTTCCCCTAGCTTTACATCTGTAGGCGGAATAATTTAGCATCGGAACCGATCAGCAGATCAGGAAATGCGCTCGGCCCGCTAACAAAGCGCGCAAGCGCCTCAAATGTGGAAGCCGCCCTCGGGCGGCTTCTGTTTTTCTGGGTATTCCGTTTTTGTCCGGAGCGCGATCCGGCCATATCCCGCCCGCCATTCCCGTGATTCTGTCGCCGCTGTGCCGTTTCGCCATGTCGTTGCCGTCATGGCCGAAGGCTTGTCGCGATTGACCCGGCAAAACGGGCCGCTTTCGCGGCCCGTTCCGGTGGATGGCGGAATGGCAGACCTCAGCCGGCCGGCAGCATGCTGCCGGTGTCGAGGTAGCGCTGGTGCCAGGACAGGGCTTCGGGCAGCAGGTGCGGGGTGTGTTTGCCGAAGCTGTGGTGGTTGGCGCGATCGAAGTAGTCGTTGAGTGCGTCGCGGTACTTCGGGTGGGCGCAGTTGTCGATCAGCGCGCGGGCGCGGTGGCGCGGGGCCAGGCCGCGCAGGTCGGCCAGTCCTTGCTCGGTGACGATGATCGAGACATCGTGTTCGGTGTGGTCGACGTGGCTGACCATCGGCACGATCGCCGAGATGGCGCCGTCCTTGGCCACCGACGGGCTGAGGAAGGTCGACAAGTAGCCGTTGCGGGTGAAGTCGCCCGAGCCGCCGATGCCGTTCATGATCTGCGAGCCCATCACGTGGGTCGAGTTGACGTTGCCGTACAGGTCGACTTCCAGCATGCCGTTCATGCCGATGCAGCCGAGGCGGCGCACCAGTTCCGGATGGTTCGAGATCTCCTGCGTGCGCATGATGATGCGCTCGCGGTAGAAGGCGATGTTGCGCTTGAAGTCCTCGTTGGCTTCCGGGCTCAGGGCGAAGCCGGTGCACGAGGCGTATTCCAGCACCCCGGATTTCAGCAGTTCGAGCATGCCGTCCTGGATGACTTCGGTGAACGCGGTCAGCCCGCGCAGGCCGCTTTCGCCGAGGCCGGCCAGCACCGCGTTGGGGATGTTGCCGACGCCCGATTGCAGCGGCAGCAGGTTGCCCGGCAGGCGGCCTTTGGCGATCTCGTGCTTGAAGAACTCGATCAGGTGGCCGGCGATGCGCTTGCTGTCTTCGTCGATCGGCTTGAACGGGCTGTTGCGGTCCGGGCCGTTGGTGCGGACCACGGCCACGACCTTGTCCAGATCGACCTTGAGCGTCGTTTGGCCGATGCGGTCGTTGGCGTTGACCAGCGGGATCGGTTTGCGGTGCGGCGGCAGGGCGGTGCCGTAGTAGATGTCGTGCATGCCCTCGATGCCGTCGGGCTGCCAATCGTTGACCTCGATGATCACTTTCTTGGCCAGGTCGAGCCAGGTCTTGTTGTTGCCGACCGAAGTGGACGGCACCAGCTGGCCGTCCTCGCGGATGGCCGAGACTTCGATCACGGCGGTGCCGATCTCGCCGTAGAAGCCGAACCAGACGTGCTGGGCCACGTGCGAGAGGTGGATGTCGATGTAGTCGAGCTTGCCCTCGTTGATGCGGCGGCGGGCGTCCGGGTCGGTCTGGAACGGCAGGCGCAGGGCGAGGCCATCGGCCTTGGCCAGCGCGCCGTCCAGTTCCGGCGCGGTCGAGGCGCCGGTCATCAGCTTGATCCGGAACGGCTCGCCGGCCGCGTTGGAGGCCTCGATGCGCTTGGCCAAGGCACTGGGCACGGCCTTGGGATAACCGGAGCCGGTGAAGCCGCTCATCGCGACGGTTTCGTTGTTGCCGATCAGGGCGGCGGCCTGCTCGGCGTTGACCACACGTGCGCGAAGCTGCGCATTGCGGATGCGGTCTTCAGACATCGGTTGAACCAGTTGTGTAGGGGGAACTGGCTATTTTCCCCCGTTTTGCCGCATTTCGCCCGTTTTCTCATACCAAGGTCGATAGCCGCGCCGACCTTCCGGGCTGGTTTGCGGCTTTGGCAAGACCGTGAAGCGCCCGGAAAGCGGGACGGTTCGCGTGCCGGCGCTTCAACCCGCCGGGCCGAGCTCGATTTCGTCGTGCCCGAGGTACGCATTCAGTTCGTCGATGACGAGCTGCAGCGCGGGCATGGTTTCCAGGGCGTAGAGGCGGGCGCGGTCGATGCCTTCGACGCGGCCGAACAGCGACTGGCGCAGGTGTTCCTCGCTGCGCACGCGATGCAGCAGGTCGCCGAGGATGCGGCCGAACTCGGTCGGCGTGGGCGAGGCGTCGGCGGCGGTGAACAGCGCGGAAAGCGCGGCGAACAGCGGCTGCGCGTCGTCGTCCAGGCCGTAGTCCTGCGGCCGGTAATCGAGGAAGGCGCGTTGTGCGTCGGTGAAGATGCGGAAGCTGATCTTCGCGAGCGAGTGGTACAGCGGTTGCTCGGAAATCAGCGCGATCAGCAGGTTGCGCGGATTGGCGATGACGCTGGCGGAACCGTGGGCCCATTCGCCGCTGCCGGCGAAGCGGTGCAGCCGGATGTGGTCGGAGAAATCCGCGGCCTGCAACTGGTCGAGCACGAGGATCGTCCGGGCGCCTTCGGAATACGCGCAGGCTTCGGTGACGACGCGCTCGAAGGCGGTCATCGGCGGTTCCGTGGGTGTCGGTTCTTCGTCTTCCTGCGCGGCCGCAGCCGGCGGAACCGGCGCAGGCGGCGGTTCGGCGCGGGTGAAGTCGTGGTAGAGGATGTGCGGGAATTCCAGCGCATGCCCGAGCGCCGTGGCGAAGGCGGTCTTGCGGCGTCCGGCGGTGCCGTCGACGTGCAGCACGCGCAGGTGCGAGAGGTCGGATTCGAACAGGCAGCGCAGCGCGAATTCGTAGTCGTCGTTGGACTCGAATCCGTGCCGCGCGAGTTCGCGGCGCAGGTTGATGCGGGGTGTGCTGGCGGCGTTCATGGCTTGAGCGGCGGAATCGTGGCGGGCATCAGCGGGGCGACGGGTTCCTTTTCGAGCTTCTCGAGCAGGTAGGCAATCGCCGCTTCGAGCTGGCGGTCCGCGCCGTTGAAGGTTTCGTGCGGAAGATTGTCGATTTCGATGTCGGGCGCAACGCCGACGCCTTCGACCAGCCATTGCCCGTCCTGCGCGGAGAACTGCGGGAACTGCGCGACGCGCGCGATGCCGCCGTCGACGAGGCGGTTGGCGTCGCTGAGCCACACGCCGGCGCCGGCGGTGCGCGTGCCGATCACCGGGCCGAGTTTCAGCGCCTTGATGCCGGCGGCGAAGGTTTCGCCGTCGGAATAGGTCAGCGCGTCGGCCAGCACGGCCAGATGGCCGCGGAAGGTCTGCTGCATGTTGGCGAACGGCGTCGCGCCCGGCGGCGCCCAGAAGGCCCAGGCGCGGCGCAGCAGTTTCTCGATCACCCAGCTGTCGATGTTGCCGCCGGTGTTGCGGCGCACGTCGATCACCAGCGCGTCGCGGTCGTATTGCGCGTAGAACTCGCGCACGAAGCTGGCGATGTCGCGCGGGCCCATCGAGCGCAGGTGCAGGTAGCCGATGCGGCCGTTGCCGGCGGCTTCGATCTTTTCGCGGCGGCCGTGCACCCAGTCGAGATAGCGCAGTTCGGCTTCGCGGTTCACGTCGACCGGCACGACGATGGCGCGGTGGGTCGCGCCGGCGCGGGACAGTTCCAGCAGCGTCTGCTGGCCGGCGGTGCCGCGCAGCAGTTCGGAGATGTCGGCGGCGTCGCTGGCCTTCCTGCCGTTGATCGCCACGATCACGTCGTTCTCGCGCACGTCCACGCCCTGCATTTGCAGCGGCCCGCGCGCGGACGGCAGTTCCGCTTCGGTGCGCAGGATCTGCGCGATGCGGAAGCCGTTGGCGACGCGTTCGAACTTCGCGCCGAGGAAGGCGGCCTGCGCGCCGTCCTTGGCCGCGGGCAGGTTGCCGCGCACCTGCGAATGCAGCGCGCCGAGGTTGGCCATGGTCTGCGCCAGCAGGTCGTCGAGTTCGAAGCGGTCGGTCACGCGCGGCAGCAGCGGTTCGTATTGCTCGCGGATCGCCTTCCAGTCCACGCCGCGCAGCTTGTCGTCGTAGAAATGGTCGCGGTGCATGCGCCACGCGTCGGCGTACATTTCCTTCCACTCGGCCTTCGGATCGACGCGCAGGCGCCAGCCGGACAGGTTCACCGCGTAGTCGCCGAGTTCGCCCGGCGCCTTCGCGCCCGCCGGCACGAGGTGGAACGACGGTGTTTCGCCGCTGGTGGAATAGCCGACGATCTTGCCGTCGGCGGACAGCGCGTAGCCGGCCACGTCGGCGGCGAAGGTTTCCGGCTTCACCTTGTCGCGCGACAGTTCCAGTGTGCGCAATGCGTTCTTTTCGCCGTCGCGCTCGAGGTAATAGAGCCGGCTGCCATCGGTGGAAAGGCTGGAATAGTTGCCGCCGGGAAGCGGAACTTCGAACAGCCGCTGCGCCAGCCCGTCGAAGACGATGGGCTTGGCGTTGCCCTTCTTCGCGTCGCCGTTCTTGTCCTCGTCGAGCGAAAGCTCGTTCCTGGGCTGGAACGGGAAACGCGCATCCGGTTGCAGCGCCAGCGCGTAGATCTTGGTGCGCTTGTCGAAGAACGGGCCGGTGTTGCGATCGCCCCAGGGCGAACCGTTCGCGAGCACGAAATCGCGCTCAGACAGGAACCACAGCCAGCGTCCGTCGGGGCTGAAGACCGGCGACCGGGATTCGTACTTGTCCGACGTCAGAAAGACGGTCTTGCCATCGACGAGCGAATGGATCGCGATGCGATTGCGGCCGGTGCCATTGGTGGCGCGCGCGAAGGCGATCGCCTTGGCATCGGACGACCAGGCGACGCTTTCGTAGCCCGGCGTGCCGGTCGCGCCGCTGTCGTCGATCAGCTTGTTCGCATGGCTGGTCAGATCGAGCAGCCACAGCCGGCCGCGCAGGTCTTCGTGGGCGAGCTTCTTGCCGTCGGGCGAAAGATGCAGTTTCTCGCGCTGCGTCGAGCCATCGCGCGTGAGCTGCACGCCGTCGCCGCTGCCGTCGGCCGGATAGCGCCAGATTTCTTCCTCGCCGCTGGCGTCGGAAATCGCATAGACGAACTTCCCGACCGGATCGAGCACGGCGCCGGAGAGCCGCACGCCATCGGGCGCACCGACTTCGATGCGGCGCAGTTTCTGCGTTCCCGCGAGCAGCGTGCGGCCGCGTGCGGTGAGGGCGAAGCGCGAGCCATCGGAAGCGAGCGTCGCGGCCTGGAGGTACTTCAGCGGATCGTCGAGCCAAGTTTCGCGGCGGCGGTCGAAATCGCCGGTGAGCGTGAGGTGCAACGGCGTGTTGAAGCCGGTCGCAAGATCGAGCAGGAACAGGTCGGCGCCGGAACGGTAGATCGCGGTGTCGCCGGACACGTCCATTTCGCGCACGCCGAAGCCCTGCGGTTCGGTGAGGTATTCGAGCTGGTTGGTGCCAAGGTCGAGCGTCGCCAGCGCCTCGGCGCCATCGCCTTCGGTGCTGCCGGCGATCACGATGAGCTTGCCGTTCCACCATGCGGGCGAGCGCAGGTTCACGTCGCTCGGGCCGATGCGCACGGCTTCGGCCGCGCCGAGGTCGTAGCGCCACAGCTGCGACAGCGCGCCGCCGTTGTAGTGGCGCGCATTGTCGTTGGTGACATGGAAGCCGAAGCGCACGAAGAACACGCTCTTGCCATCGGGCGAGAGCGCGGCGTCGTTGGCGTCGGCAAGCGGCAGCGTGCGGCGTTCCAACGTTGTCGGATCGACGACCGAGACGCTCCAGTTCCAGGTCGGGCCGCTGCCCGCCAACGAGCTGTAGAGCACTTCGCCCTGCGGCGTCCAGCCGAGCGTCACGGCGCGCGTGTTCTCGAACGTGATGCGGCGCGGTTCGCCGCCCGTCAGCGGCATCACATAGGTTTCGACCGGGCCGTGGTACGAGGCCGAGAAGGCGATCAGCTTGCCGTCGGGGGAAATCGCCGCGCGGCTTTCCTCGCCGTCATGCGTGGTGAGCCGCCGCGCGGCGCCGCCTTCGGTCGAGGCCAGCCAGAGGTCGCCCTCGGCGGTGAACGCCACGGTATCGCCGGCGATGGCCGGATGGCGGAAGTAGCCAGTGGATTGCGCCTGCGCCGGAACGGCGGCGGTCAGGGCAAGGGCGAGGGCGACGGCCATCGTGCGCATCGAAAACTTCCTTCACGGCAACGGGAATCCCGGGAAGCGCCGATGGTACAGAACCGGATGGCGCTGCAAGTGTGCCGCAAGTTGGGGCCGGCGCTTCCGCGAAGTTGCGGAAGCGCCGGGTGCCACGGTCAGCCTCAGGCCGACTTCTTCTTTTCCTCGATCCAGCGGTCCACGCGCTTCTGCATCACGTCCAGCGGCAGCGCGCCGCCGGAAAGCACGGTGTCGTGGAAGCCACGGATGTCGAACTTGTCGCCCAGTTCCTTCTCGGCCTTGGCGCGCGCTTCCTGGATCTTGATCTGGCCGATCTTGTAGGCCGTGGCCTGGCCCGGCCACACGAGGTAGCGGCGGATTTCCGAGGTGATCGCGGTCAGCGGCACGGCGCTGTTCTTGTCGAAGTATTCGATCGCCTGCTGTTCGGTCCAGCCTTTGGCGTGCATGCCGGTATCGACCACGAGGCGGATCGCGCGCCACAGTTCCGAGCTCAGGCGGCCGAATTCCGAATACGGATCGACGTAGGTGCCCGGAATCTCGCGCGCCAGCCATTCGGCATACAGGCCCCAGCCTTCCGAGTACGCGGTGAAGCGGGCCTGGGTGCGGAACTTCGGCAGGCCGGTGAGCTCCTGCGCGATCGAGATCTGCATGTGGTGGCCGGGCAGGCCTTCGTGGTAGGCGATGACTTCAAGCTCGGGCTTCGGCATCGCCTTCATGTCGGAAAGGTGCGCGTAGTAGATGCCGGGACGCGAACCGTCCGGCGTGCCCGCGTAGTAGTGCTGCGCCGCGCCGGGCTGCTCGCGATAGGCTTCGACGCGCTTCACCACGAGGTCGGCCTTCGGCAGGATGCCGAAGTAGTTCGGCAGTTCCTTCTTGATGTTGTCGATCAGGCGCGTGGCCTCGTCGATGTAGGCCTGGCGGCCTTCGTCGGTGTCCGGGTAGACGAAGCGTTCATCGTGGTTGATGAATTCGAAGAAGGCGTCGAGGTCGCCCTGAAAGCCGACCTTTTCCTTCAGCGCGATCATTTCGCCGTGGATGCGTTCCACCTCGCGCAGGCCGAGTTCATGGATCTCATCGGCCGTCATGCTGGTGGTGGTGGATTCGCGCAGGCGCAGTTCGTAATAGGCGGTGCCGTTGGACTGCGTGGTGCCGACGCCGGCCGGGTTCACCAGCGCGTTCTTGCTGTCTTCCTCGCACCATGCGATCAGTTCCTGGAACGCGGGCTGGAAGTAGCCGAGCAGCGCCTTGCGAGCATGCAGCTTCGCTTCTTCCGCCTGCTCGGCGGTGATCTTGCCGTCCTTGACCAGCGCGTCGGCTTCCTGCTGGAAATCCGCCCAGATCGCCGAGTCGCCCTTTTCGTCGAACGGCGCGCCGGAAATGACCTTGCGGGCCTGCTCGATCACGCCGTCATAGGCGAACTTCGGCGGATGCACGCCTTCGGCGGCCGCGAGCCTGGCGCGCTCGATCAGCTGCATGACGACTTTCTGGCTGGCGGTGATGCGCGCGACGTAGGCATACAGGTCGGCTTCGTTCTCGACCTTGTGGAAGCCGATCAGGAAGGTCGGCAGGCTGCCCTGGATGCCGCCCATCTGCTGGAACACGTAGCCGTTGCGGCGGAAGGGCACGGCGGCGCGGGTGCGCTCGACGTTGATCTTCCAGATGTCCCACGACGTCTTGCCTTCTTCGTCGAGCTTGTCGTAGTCGAAGTTGGCCTGCATTTCCGCCAGCGTGGCTTCGCTCCAGGCGAGGCGCTTGTCCATCGCTTCTTCGGACTGGTCGTCGAGCTGGTCGTTCAGTTCCTTGCGACCGAGCATGGTCAGTCCCTGCGGCGAGAACATCAGCAATTCTTCGTACTTGGCATCCAGCCAAGCGGTGAAACGCTGGGTTTCGCTCTGGGTCGATGCGGTTTGGAGCGTCGCCTGCCCATCGGCCGCGGAGCCGGATTCGGTGGATTGCTGGCCGCAGGCGGCGAGGGCGAGGAACAGGGCGATAGCGAGGGGACGACGGATCATAGGTGTATCGGTTCGCAAGTGAGACAAGCGGCAGATTGTGCCTGCTTTGTCGCTGGCTGCGAACGCCCGGAGGTCATGGTTGTCCGGGCGGGAGATGTGTCGCCATGGGGGCGCCTGCGGGCGGCTGTGCTCGTCGTTTCCGCAGTGGCGGAAACGACGGCGTTCGGATGATGCGATGGCTTGTCAGCGCAGCCCGGTCTCGTTGCGGGCGATCACGAGGCGCTGGATTTCGCTGGTGCCTTCGTAGATTTCCGTGATCTTGGCGTCGCGGAAGTAGCGTTCCAGCGGCATTTCCTTCGAGTAACCCATGCCACCGTGGATCTGCACGGCCTGGTGGGAAATCCACATCGCGGCTTCGGAGGCGGTGAGTTTGGCGATCGCGGCTTCGGTGCTGAATTTCTCGCCGCGGCCCTTCAGCCACGCCGCACGCAGCGTGAGCAGGGTGGCGGCGTCGAGCTTGCATTTCATGTCGGCGATCTTGGCCTGCGTCATCTGGAACGAGCCGATCGGTTGGCCGAAGGCCTTGCGTTCCTTGACGTATTCGATCGTCGCTTCATAGGCGGCGCGGGCGATGCCGAGCGCCTGCGAGGCGATGCCGATGCGGCCGGCGTCGAGCACGCTCATCGCGGTCTTGAAGCCTTCGCCTTCCTTGCCGACCACGTCTTCCGGCAGCGCGACGTAATCGTTGAATTCGATCTCGCAGGTCGCCGAGGCGCGGATGCCGAGCTTGGGTTCGGTCTTGCCGCGGCTGAAGCCGGGCTTGTCGGTGTCGATCATGAAGGCGGTGATGCCGCGCGAGCCCTTTTCGGGATCGGTCATCGCGAAAAGGATGATGTACTTGGCGACCGGGCCGGAGGTGATCCAGCTCTTCTTGCCGTTGATCTTGAAGCTGCCGTCGGCCTGCTTCACCGCCCGGCAGCGCATGGCCGAGGCGTCGGAGCCGGACTGCGGTTCGGTCAGGGCGAAGGCGCCGATCTCGCGGCCTTCGGCGATGGCGCGGACATACTTCTGCTTCTGCTCCTCGGTGCCGTTCTTGAGGATGCCGTGGCAGAACAGCGAATTGTTGACCGACATGATCGTGGCGTGGGCCGCGTCCGCGGCGGCGACTTCGATCATCGCCAGCACGTAGCCGATCGAATCCATGCCGGCGCCGCCGTATTCGGTCGGGACTTCGATGCCCATCAGGCCGTTCTCGCCGAGCGTGCGCATGTTCTCGCGCGGGAATTCGCCGGTCTTGTCGAAGTGCTCGGCGCTTGGCGCGATCACTTCACGCGCGATGCGACGGGCCACGTCCTGAAGCATCAACTGTTCTTCGGTGAAGGCGAAATCCATGGCGCGCTCCTGGTGTGCGTAAGGGAAGGTCGAAAAGGGAAACGTTGATTCTAGCTTGCGGAGCCCGCGGGAACTCAGGCGAAAAGCCGGAGCAGGCCCGCGGCGATCAGGGCGAAGATCGTGCACCACGCCGCCAGCCACGCGGGCGTGGCGAGGCCGTTGAGCGAACCGTCCTGCAGTTGCCGGTAGCGACGCATCAGCAGCCACGACAGGCCGGTCTTCGACACGAACGCGGGCGAGCCGAAGCTGCGCAGGATGTCCGGATGGCGGTCGCGCATGTGCACCAGCGCCATCGGCCAGAACAGCGCGAACGCGAGGAAGCCGGAAATCGCGATGGCGATGCAGTTCAGCGCGAGAAACATGATCATGGCGATCGACCTTTGTAAGTCTCCGAAACCTTCCCGCTGCTCCTGCGGGAACGGGAAGGGCTCGTGATGTGCCACGTTCCCGCCGTCGCGGGAACGGTGTCGGATCAGAACTCGGCCTGGTTCGGCGCGCGCGGATACGGGATCGCGTCGCGGATGTTCGACAGGCCGCAGACGTACACGACCAGGCGCTCGAAGCCGAGGCCGAAGCCCGCGTGCGGCACCGTGCCGTAGCGACGGAGATCGCGATACCACTGGTAGTGCGTCGCATCCAGGCCGAACTGCGCGATGCGGGCATCGAGCACGTCGATGCGTTCCTCGCGCTGGCTGCCGCCGATGATTTCGCCGATGCCCGGCGCCAGCACGTCCATCGCCGCGACGGTCTTGCCGTCGTCGTTGAGGCGCATGTAGAACGACTTGATGTGCTCGGGGTAGTTGGTCACGACGACCGGGCGGCCGACATGCACTTCGGTGAGCCAGCGCTCGTGCTCGGTCTGGAGGTCCAAGCCCCATTCGACCGGATATTCGAACTTGTGCGAGGCGTTCTGCAGCAGCTTGATCGCGTCGGTGTATTCGATCCGCTCGAACGGCGAATCGACGAAGGCTTCGAGGCGGCTGACCGCGGTCTTTTCGACGCGCTCGGCGATGAAGGCGAGATCGTCGGCGCGTTCGGCCAGCACGGCGCGGAACAGATACTTGAGGAACTGCTCGGCCAGCTTGGCGTCGTCGTCGAGGTCGGCGAACGCGATTTCCGGCTCGATCATCCAGAACTCGGCCAGGTGGCGCGTGGTGTGGCTGTTCTCGGCGCGGAAGGTCGGGCCGAAGGTGTAGACCTTGCTGAGCGCGAGGCAGAACGCTTCCACGTTCAACTGGCCGGACACGGTGAGGAAGGCGTCCTTGCCGAAGAAGTCCTTCGAGAAGTCCACCTCGCCCTTGGCGTTGCGCGGCAGGTTGGCGAAGTCCAGCGTTGAAACGCGGAACATCTGGCCCGCGCCTTCGGCGTCGGACGTGGTGATGATCGGCGTGTTGATCCAGAAGAAGCCGTTTTCGTGGAAGAAGCGGTGTACCGCCTGCGCGAGGCAGTGGCGGATGCGCGTCACCGCGCCGAACAGGTTGGTGCGCGGGCGCAGGTGCGCCACTTCGCGCAGGAATTCCAGCGAATGCGCCTTGGGCTGGATCGGATAGGTTTCCGGATCGTCGACGAAACCGGTCACCTCGATTTCGGTGGCCTGGATCTCGAAGCTCTGGCCCTGGCCCTGCGAGGGAACCAGCGTTCCGGTGGCGATCACCGCGCAGCCGGCGGAAAGCCGCTTCACTTCGGTTTCGTAATTGGCAAGGCTGGCGGGCGCGACGATCTGGATCGGCGCGAAGCACGAACCATCGCTCAGGTTGACGAAGGAAAGCCCTGCCTTGGAATCGCGCCGGGTACGAACCCAACCGCGCACCGTGACTTCGCTGCCCGCTGCGATCGCGCCGGAAAGCGCCCGCTCGATACTGACGACTGACATTGCCTTGAAACTCCGCGCCGGAAGCGCCATCTGGGGAGCCGTCCATGATAGCGAATGGTCGCTGTCGCAGTCATTCGCGGTCAGCCGCGAGCGAAGTGGCAGCGCCTATACTTGCCGTCGTACGCAGAACCGTTCTTCCGCGAGGAGCGAAACCCATGTCCATCCAGCTCACGCCCGCCGCCGTCGCGCGCGCCCGGCATTTCGTCGAGACCGATCCTTCCGGCGTCGGTTTGCGCTTCGCCGTGGCCCGCACCGGATGTTCGGGTTGGGGCTACCGCATCGACGTGGCGCGCAACGTGAATGCGGACGACGCCGTGTTCGAACAGGACGGCGTGAAGTTGATCGTCGATCCGCAGAGCCTGCCGTTGGTCGACGGCACGACGATCGACTTCGTGCGCAAGGGCCTGAACCAGGAATTCGTGTTCGAGAATCCGAATGCCGTCGCCGCCTGCGGTTGCGGCGAGAGCTTCACGACCGATGCGGACAAGGCGCTGGCCTGAGGCTTCGCTTTGCGCATGGGCGTTGACGTGACCGGGTTTCCGACGCTCCAGCACGCCGCCGCGCATTGCTTCGCGCTGCGTGATCCCGCCGGGAAAATCGCCGCAACACTGCAGGCCGTGGAGGCATTCCGCGCCGGCGACTTGCCGCTCGCGGAAACCACGGGCTGGCCGGCCATCCCGGCGGTCGAAAGCGTCGGCAGGCCGGAAAGGCCGAATCTCGTTCCGCCGCGCCAGGTGGCGTCGCGCGGCCTGGGCAGCGACGCGGGCCGGGCCGCGTTCCTGCACGCGATCGCGCACATCGAATTCAATGCGGTGAACCTGGCGTGGGACGCGGTGCTGCGCTTCCCCGGCATGCCGCGCGGTTATTACGAGGATTGGGCGGATTGCGCCCACGACGAGGCGCGGCATTTCGGTCTCCTTGCCGACAGGCTGGCGCATTACAACCACGCCTACGGCGATTTCGACGCGCACGACGGCCTTTGGGAGATGGCGCGCAAGACCGCGTATTCGTGCCTGGCGCGCATGGCGCTGGTGCCGCGCGTGCTGGAAGCGCGTGGCCTGGACGTGACGCCGGCGATGATCGAGCGCGTCAAGGCCAGCGGCGACCACGACACCGTCGCGGTGCTGGAAATCATCCTGCGCGAAGAAGTGGCGCACGTCGCCGCGGGCACGCGCTGGTTCCGCTGGTGCTGCGAGCGCGAAGGCGTCGAGCCGTTGCCGACCTTCCGCAACCTGCTGCGGGAACACGCGAAAGGCGCCTTGCGCGGACCCTTCAACGTGCAGGCGCGGCGCGAAGCCGGCTTCGATCAGGATGATATGGCCATGATCGAGGCGCTGGCGCTGGAAACGCCGTAACGCTCAGTTTTTCCTCGCGCCTTCCAGCATCTGCCGCGCGTGGTCGCGCGTGGTCCTGGTGATCTCCACGCCGCCCAGCATCCGGGCGATTTCCTCGATCCGGTTGGTTTCGTCGAGCAATTCGATCTTGCTCGCGGTCGATCCGCCATCGGACGACTTGCTGACGCGAAGGTGTTGATGGCCTTGCGCCGCGACTTGCGGCAGGTGCGTCACGCACAGCACCTGGCAGCGCGAACCGAGCGAACGCAGCGTTTGCCCGACGACTTCGGCGACCGCGCCGCCGATGCCGGTATCGACTTCGTCGAACACCATCGTCGGCACATCGTCCTTGCCGAGCATCGCGACTTCGATCGCGAGCGAAATGCGCGAAAGCTCGCCGCCGGACGCGACCTTGCGCAGCGGCCGCAAGGGCTGGCCGGGATTGGCCGTGACCATGAATTCGGCGCGTTCGGAGCCTTCCGCGTGCGGCGTGCCGTCGCCCGCGGGTTCGAGCGCGATTTCGAAACGTCCGCCGCCCATGCCCAGCGTCGCCATGCGTTCGCTGACGTCCTTGCCGAGCCGTTGCGCGGCTTTCGTGCGGGCCGCGGAAACCTTGGATGCGAGCGCGCGCCAGGACGCGGTGGCGGCTTCGCGCTCGCGTTCGAGCCGGGCCAGCGTCTCGCCGTGATCGGAAAGCGCGTCGAGTTCGGCTTGCAGCTCCTCGCGGCGTTGTTCCAGTCCGTCCAGCGGTACGCGATGGCGGCGGCCCAGCTCGTGCAGGCGCGAAAGCCGCGCATCCAGTTCGGCCAGGCGATCCGGATCGAGATCGAGGTCGTCGCGCAGGCGATCCAGCGCGCTCGCCGCTTCGTCCAGCTGGATCGCCGCGCCGTCGAGCAGCGTGTCGATTTCGCCGAGGCGCGGTTCGTGATCGACCAGTTTCGACAGTTCCGAACGCACCCGCCGCAGCGTGGAAAGCATCGCCGCAGGATCGTCGCCGGCGAGCCATTCGACGGCGCGGGCGCAACCTTCGATCAGGCCGGCGGCATGCGATTGGCGGCGGTGCGCGGCGAGCAGTTCCTCGATCGCGGTGGGCGCAAGCGATTCGGCGGAAAGCTCCTGGAGCTGCCGCGAAAGCAGTTCGCGCCGCTCGGCAGGATCGCCTTGCGACTTCAGCTCCTCGATTTGCCGCGACAGCTTCGTCCAGAGCCGCGCGGCATCGCGCATCGCCGCGAGCGCGTCGCCGTGTTCGGCGGCGGCATCGAGCAGGCGAAGCTGCTGGCTGCGGTCCAACAGGGCCTGGTGGGCGTGCTGGCCGTGGATTTCGACCAGCAGGCTGCCGAGTTCGGAAAGCTGCGCGGTCGTGCTGGGGCGGCCATTGATGAAGGCGCGGGAACCGCCATCGGCGCGGATCACGCGGCGCAGGATGCATTCGCCGTCTTCGTCCAGGTCGTTGTCGCGCAACCAGGCGAGCGCGGGCGAATCGGGTTCCAGCGCGAAGCGCGCGACCAGTTCCGCGCGTTCGGCGCCGACGCGCACCACGCCGGTATCGGCGCGGGCGCCGGTGAGCAGCAGCAGGGCGTCGACCAGCAGCGACTTGCCGGCGCCGGTTTCGCCTGAAACCACGGTCAAACCCTTCGCGAATGCGGTTTCGACCGCGCTGACGATGGCGAAATCCTTGACGAACAGGGAAACCAGCATGGTGTCTTCGGGGCTGCTCAAGCGGTGGATGAAAGCGGCGCGCAAGCTATCATGGGCCTCAACGCCAGCCAAACGCGGCCGCTTCCAGCTCTGGATCGGCGCGGATCCGGCGCCATTTCCCCGTCATCGACCGACATCCCGTCCAGCCGCTTTGAAGACCCAGCTCGACTCCCGCTCCCGGCATCTGTTGCGCGCCCTGATCGCGCAGTACGTGCGCGACGGCGTGCCCGTGGGTTCGCGCACGCTGGCGCGCCAGGCCGGCCTGGACATCAGTCCGGCGACGATCCGCAACGTGATGGCGGACCTGGAGGAAATCGGCCTCGTGACCACGCCGCACACCTCGGCCGGCCGCGTTCCGACGGCGCAGGGCTATCGCCTGTTCGTCGATTCGCTGCTGCAGGTCGAGCCGATGGACTCGGAGGAATTGGAGCGCCTCGGCCTGCGTCTGCCGCAACAGGCCGGCACGCGCGATCTGGTCGGCAACGTTTCCGAGCTGCTTTCCGCGATGACGCGGTTCGTGGGCCTGGTGACGGTTCCCAAGCGCGAGCAGTTCGCGCTGCGCCACATCGACTTCGTGCCGCTGGACCCGGAACGGGTCATGGTGATCCTGGTTTTCGCCGACAACGAGGTGCAGAACCGCATCGTCCGCACGCGCCGGTCGTATTCGCCGTCGGAGCTCGAACAGACCGCGAATTACCTGAACCAGAATTTCGCCGGCAGGACGCTGGTGGCGATCCGGACGCAACTGCAGCGCGAGCTGCACGAAGCCGGGAATGCGATGCAGCGTTTCGTCCCGGTGGCGGCGGACGTGGCCGAGACCGCATTCGCGCCGCAGGCCGGCGAACAGGTCGGCGACGAGGTGCTGGTCGCAGGGCAAACCCGGCTGATCGGCGTGCAGGAACTTTCCGACCTCGACCGGCTGCGCGAGCTGTTTGAGACCTTCTCGCGCAAGAAGGAGCTGCTGCAGCTGCTGGAGGGCTGCATCACCGCGCAAGGCGTGCGGCTCTACATCGGCGAGGAAAGCGGCGTCGCGCCGCTGGAACAGTGCAGTGTCGTGACCGCGCCCTACGGCGCCGACGGCAAAATCCTCGGCGTGCTGGGCGTGATCGGCCCGACGCGGATGGCCTACGAACGCATCATTCCGATGGTGCAGGGCGCGGCACAGGTATTGGGCTCGGCCCTGAGCCGGGCCAGCTCTTGAAACGGGTCCTTTCGGCCTCATAAGGCCGTTACACGTGGTTTTTCGCCAGTCGACGCACGCGTCGATTCCATAGATTTTGTTTGTTGTCGGGGAAACATGATGAGCAACGAAGCCGAACAGTCCACTGCGCCGGAGCAGCAGAGCGGGGCCGATGCTTCCGATCTGGAAGCGCGCATCGCCGATCTCGAGCAGCAACTGGGCCAGGTCCGCGACGAGCAGTTGCGCGAGCGCGCCGAACTGGAAAACCAGCGCCGTCGCTTGATCCGCGACGTCGAACAGGCCCGCAGGTTCGCGAACGAGAAGCTGCTCGGGGACATCCTGCCGGTGCTGGACGCGCTCGAAGCGGCGTTGGCGGTGGGCTCGGGCAGCAGCGAGGACAAGCTGCGCGAAGGCGTTGAGCTGACCCTGCGCCAGCTGCGCCAAGTGGCCGAAAACCACGGCCTTACCGCGATCGACCCGATCGGCGAAACCTTCGATCCGGAAAAGCACCAGGCGATGAGCATGGCGGCCGTGGAAGGCAAGCCGGCCAACACCGTCGTGCAGGTCTACCAGAAGGGCTATGTCCTCAACGAGCGACTGGTGCGCCCGGCCCTGGTCGTCGTCGCCCAATAAATCGCGAGAAATTGTCGCGAACAGGCCTTGAGGCGCCTGCTTCGCACCCTAAATAACGCTCATCCGGCCGCCGCGCCGCAAATATTCGAAAATCTCTAGGAGAGCATCATGGGTAAGATCATCGGTATCGACCTTGGCACCACCAACAGCTGCGTCGCGGTGATGGAAGGCACGAAGGTCCGTGTCATCGAAAACGCCGAGGGCGACCGCACCACGCCGTCGATCGTGGCGTACAAGGATGGCGAAGTGCTGGTCGGTGCGCCGTCCAAGCGCCAGGCCGTCACCAATCCGAAGAACACCTTCTACGCGGTGAAGCGCCTGATCGGCCGCAAGTTCACCGACGCCGAAGTGCAGAAGGACATCAACGTCGTGCCGTACACGATCACGGCACACGAGAACGGCGACGCCTGGGTCGCCACCAGCGACGGCAAGAAGATGGCGCCGCAGCAGATTTCGGCCGAAGTGCTGGTCAAGATGAAGAAGACCGCCGAGGCGTATCTGGGCGAAACCGTCACCGAAGCCGTGATCACGGTTCCGGCTTACTTCAACGACAGCCAGCGCCAGGCGACCAAGGACGCCGGCCGCATCGCGGGCCTGGAAGTGAAGCGCATCATCAACGAACCGACCGCCGCGGCGCTGGCCTACGGCCTGGACAAGTCCGGCGGCAAGGATCGCAAGATCGCCGTGTACGACCTCGGCGGCGGCACCTTCGACGTCTCGATCATCGAAATCGCGGAAGTCGACGGTGAGAAGCAGTTCGAAGTGCTGGCCACGAACGGCGACACGTTCCTGGGCGGCGAAGACTTCGACAAGCGCGTGATCGACTACCTCGCCGAAGAATTCCAGAAGGAGCAGGGCATCGACCTGCGCAAGGATTCGCTGGCGCTGCAGCGCCTGAAGGACGCAGCCGAACGCGCCAAGATCGAGCTGTCCTCGAGCCAGCAGACCGAAGTGAACCTGCCGTTCATCACGATGGACGCGAGCGGTCCGAAGCACCTCATCATCAAGCTCACCCGCGCCAAACTGGAAGCGTTGGTCGAGGATCTGGTCAAGCGCACCATCGAGCCGTGCAAGGTTGCGTTGAACGACGCCGGCCTGCGCGTTTCGGACATCAGTGAAGTCATCCTCGTCGGCGGCCAGACTCGTATGCCGAAGGTGCAGCAGGCCGTGGCCGAATTCTTCGGCAAGGAACCGCGCAAGGACGTGAACCCGGACGAAGCCGTGGCGATCGGCGCGGCGATCCAGGGCGGCGTGCTGTCGGGCGACGTGAAGGACGTGCTGCTGCTCGACGTGACCCCGTTGTCGCTGGGCATCGAAACCATGGGCGGTGTGTTCACCAAGCTGATCGAGAAGAACACCACGATCCCGACCAAGTCCTCGCAGGTGTTCAGCACCGCCGAAGACAACCAGTCCGCGGTGACGGTGCACGTGCTGCAGGGCGAACGCGAACAGGCGCGCTACAACAAGTCGCTGGCCAAGTTCGACCTGGCCGGCATTGAGCCGGCACCGCGCGGCATGCCGCAGATCGAGGTCACCTTCGACATCGACGCCAACGGCATCCTGCACGTGCAGGCCAAGGACAAGAAGACGGGCAAGGAACAGCGCATCGAAATCAAGGCGGGCTCGGGCCTGTCCGAGGAAGAAATCCAGCAGATGGTGCGCGACGCCGAGCTCAACCGCGAGGAAGACCGCAAGTTCCACGAACTGGTCGATGCGCGCAACAAGGCCGACGCCGTGCTGCACGCGGCGCGCAGTGCAGTGAAGGAACACGGCAGCAAGGTGCCGGGCGACCAGATCGGCCGCATCGAAGCTGCGATTTCGGAACTGGACGCGGTGGCCAAGGGCGAGGACCAGGCCCAGATCGTGGCCAAGACGCGCGCCCTGGAAGAGGCGGCCCAGTCCTTGCTGGCCGCGGCGCAGGCCGCGCAGGGCAATGGTCCGGACGCTGCGGCGGGCGGTTCGTCCAAGCCGGCGGATGATGTCGTGGACGCTGAATTCACGGAAGTGAAGAAAGACCAGTAACGCGGATGCCGCACGGCCCATCTCCATCGCGGGATGGGCCGTCCTTCATTCGGCGCTTCGCTCGGGCCGCCAGCCGCGGCCCGGGCTTTTCCCGTCAAGGGACGAGGAAAAACGAAGCGTCGCCTTTCCCATTTTCGAATCCGGCCGATGAGCAAGCGCGACTACTACGAAGTCCTGGGCGTCTCCAAGACCGCCAGCGACGAAGACTTGAAGAAAGCCTATCGCCGCTGCGCGATGAAGTATCACCCTGACCGCAATCCCGGCGACAAGGCCGCGGAAGAAGCGTTCAAGGAGTGCAAGGAGGCCTACGAAGTGCTGTCGGATGCGTCCAAGCGCCGCATGTACGACCAGCACGGCCATGCCGCGTTCGAGGCGGGCATGGGCGGTGGGCGCGGAGGCGCGGCGGATTTCGGCGACATCTTCGGCGATATCTTCGGCGACATCTTCGGCGGTGGCCGTGGCCGCCAGCAGCCGCGGCGCGGTTCCGACCTGCGCTACGTGATCGAACTCGACCTCGAAGAAGCCGTGTTCGGCGTCGAGCGCACGATCGAAGTGCCGACGCTGACCTCCTGTACCGGCTGCCAGGGCTCCGGTTCCGCCGATGGCAAGACCGAAACCTGTTCCACCTGCCGCGGCCAGGGCCGGGTCCGGATACAGCAGGGCATTTTCTCGGTGCAGCAGTCCTGCCCGCATTGCGGCGGCAGCGGCAAGCAGGTGAAGAATCCCTGCGGCATCTGCCACGGCCGTGGCGTGGTCGAGGACGAAAAGACGCTGCAGGTGAAGATTCCGGCGGGCGTCGACAACGGCGACCGCATCCGTCTGGCCGGCGAAGGCGAAGCCGGTCCTGCCGGCGTGCAGCCCGGCGATCTGTACGTCGAAATCCGCGTGCGTGATCACGAGATCTTCCAGCGCGACGGCGACGACCTGTATTGCGAGCTGCCGATCCGTCTCTCGCAGGCGGCGCTCGGTGCGCAGATCGAAGTGCCCACGCTCGATGGCACGGTGGAGATCAAGATCCCGGCCGAAACGCAGACCGGAAAACTGTTCCGCCTACGCGGCAAGGGCGTGAAATCCGTGCGCAGTTCCGCGCCGGGCGACCTGTTGTGCCGCGTCGTCGTGGAAACGCCGGTTTCGTTGACGCGCCGTCAGCGCGAGCTGTTGGAGGAATTCGAAGCCACCTTCGAAGGCGATGGCGCACGCGCGCATTCGCCGCGTTCGACCTCGTTCCTCGATGGCGTGAAGGCGTTCTGGGCGAAGATGACCTCGTGAGTCCGGCGTCGGGTTCGGGTTACGCTTGCGCGTCTTCTCGAACCCGATGTGCGCCATGACCCCTGCACCGATCCGACTGCTGATCCACGGCGCTTCCGGCCGTATGGGGCGTGCCTTGTTGCGGCTGGCCAGCGAGGATGCGCGGCTGCAATGCGTGGCGGCGGTGAGCGGGCAAGGCAAGCCGATCGCCGAAGCAATGGCCGTCCCCGTATTCGCGGCGAAGGACACCGCGCAGCTTCCTGACTTCGACGTACTGGTGGATTTCAGCCTGCCGGTCGCTTTCGATGCCGCTTTGGACCTGGCGAAGCAGTGCCGGTGCGCATTCGTTTCCGGAACGACGGGGCTTTCGGCGGCGCAACGCGCCGCGCTGGAGGCGGCCGCGCGTTCGATTCCGGTGCTGTGGGCGTCGAACTTCAGCCTCGGCATCGCGGTGTTGACCGAACTCGTGCGCCGCGCTTCCGCGGCCTTGCCGCAGTGGCAGCGCAACATCATCGAAAGCCATCACATCCACAAGAAGGACGCGCCGTCGGGAACGGCATTGACGCTCGGCGCGGCAGTGGAAGCGGGCGGCGGCCCGGCGCCGGATTATTCGAGCATCCGCGCCGGCGATATCGTCGGCGAACACACGGTGCAATTCACCGGACTGGGCGAACGGCTGGAATTGACGCATCGCGCCACCAATCGCGACATCTTTGCCCGCGGCGCGCTGGAGTGCGCGATCCGGCTGCACGGCTGCGCGGCCGGACGTTACGAGGTCGCAGACATGGTGATGCGCGGCGCCTGATGCGCTGCCGCGCATCGCTTTTTCCTGCCAATTGCCAGCAACACCGGCGAAATCATCGGTCAAGGAGACGGCGTCCGGGACGTTTCCTTTTGTGCTTTTGCCGCCGTTTCCTCGTCCGGATTCAATTCCTTGGCTTCGCGGCTCGGCGTCACCAGCGGCGTCGGCATGTGCACGTTCTTGCGCACCAGGCCCATGCCGGCGCTGATGCTGCCGCCGGCCTGTTCGAGCTTGAAGCGTTCGGCGTCGAGCCGCTTCACTTCCGTGGCGATGCGCGCGGCTTCTTCCGCATCGACGCCGATTTCGCGCAGGGCCGCTTCGCCGAAGACGAGGGCGGAATGGAAGGTTTCGCGCACCTGCGCCGCGACGCCGGCCTTGATGAGTTGCAGCGCGTGTTCGCGGTCGTAGGCGCGCACCAGCAGCTTGGCCTGCGGGAAGCTGTGCTTGGCCAGTTCGACGATCTTGCTGGCGGCCTGGCGGTCGTCGATGCACACGAGGATCGCGCAGACGTTTTCCGCGCCGGATGCGCGCAGCACGTCGAGCCGCGTCCCGTCGCCGTAATAGACCTTGAAGCCGAAGCCCGTGGCGCTGCGGATCATGTCCACGTCGGTGTCGATGATGGTCACGTCCACGTCGCGCGCGAGCAGTACCTGGCTTGCGACCTGACCGAAGCGGCCGAAACCGATCACCAGGACGCTGCCGGAAAGGCCGTGCGCGGCTTCGATGCCCTCCATCGAAACATCGGGCCTGGGCAGCAGGCGGTTGACGATCAACACCACGAGCGGCGTCAGCGCCATCGACAGCACGACCATGGCGGTGAGATTGGCGTTGGCCGACAGGTCGATCACGTGCAGCGCGGCGGCCGCGGCGAACAGCACGAAGGCGAATTCGCCGCCTTGCGCCATCAATACCGCGCGGTCCACCGCCTCGCGGTTCGAACTGCGGGTGAGCTTGGCGGCGACGAAGATGCAGGCGGCCTTGGCCGTCATCAGCGCGGCCACGCCGGCGCCGATCAGCTTCCAGTTCGCGGCCACCACGGCCAAGTCGAGCGACATGCCCACGCCGAGGAAGAACAGGCCGAGCAGCAGGCCGCGGAAGGGTTCGATGTCGGCTTCGATCTGGTGCCGGAAGGTCGAGCCGGACAGCATGACGCCGGCGACGAAGGCGCCCATCGCGGCGGAAAGACCGCCTTCCTGCATCAGCAGCGCGGCACCGAGCACGACCAGCAGGGCCGCGGCGGTCATCACTTCGCGCGCCCGGCCGGCGGCGAGGATCCGGAACATCGGATTCAGCGCGTAGCGGCCGAGCGCCAGCAGCATCGCCAGCGCACCAAGCGCCAGCAGTATGGTTTTCCAGCCTGCGGAGCTCGCGTGTTCGCCGCTGCCAGGTGCCATCAGCGCGACAATGGCCAGCAGCGGCACGATCAGCAGATCCTCGAACAACAGGATCGCGACGATCTTCTGTCCGCGCGGCACGGCGATATCGCCGCGTTCGGCGAGCAGCTGCATGACGACGGCGGTGGACGTGAGGACGAAACCGGCGGCGCCGATGAAAGCGGTTTTCCAGGCGAAGCCGAAGGCCAGCAGCACGCCGGTCAGCACCAGCGTGCAAAGCGCGATCTGCAAGCTGCCGAGGCCGAAGATCAGCTTGCGCAGGCTCCACAGATGCGACGGCCGCATTTCCAGCCCGATCACGAACAGGAACATCACGACGCCGAGCTCGGCGATGTGCAGGATCGCATGCGGATCGGAAAACAGCTGGAACGGCCCGAACGGCCCGATCAGCAGGCCGGCGGCGAGATAACCGAGCACCGAGCCCAGGCCGACGCGGCGGAAGAGGGGCACCATCACCACCGCGCTGCCGAGCAGGGCGACGACTTTGACGAGATCGTTGGATACGGCGGCTTCGGCTGACATGGGAATCCTTGTGGGCGTTGCCTCTCCCGCCGGAGAGAGAACCGCGTTATTCGGGTGCTTTCGCGGGAACTTCGCGCAGCAGTATTTCCATCATCCGGGCGACCGCCGCGAACGCGAACGCGCCGGTCACGTGCGTGGCCGCGCCCAGGCCCGCGCCGCAATCCAGCTTCAACGCGGCGTCCGGTCCCAGTTGCGGGCGCGTGCCGCAGACCGTGCCATCGGCCTGCGGATAGCGCACGTTTTCCAGCGAATACACCGCGGACACGCCGAAGTAGCGCTGCGGGTTCTTCGGGAAGTTGAATTCGCCGCGCAGCTTCTTCCGGATCAGCGCCAGCATCGCGTCGTGTTCGGTGCGGGAAAGGTCGCGGACCTGGATCTTGGTCGGATCGGTGCGGCCGCCGGCGGAGCCGACCGTCACCAGCGGAATCTTGCGACGGCGCAGGAAGGCGATGGTTTCCACCTTCACGCGGAAGCTGTCGCAGGCGTCGAGCACGGCGTCGTAATCGCGCAGCAGCAAGGGTTCGAGCGTGTCGCGGGTCAGGAAGCGATCGACCGCGTCGACCTCGATCGCCGGATTGATCGCGCGCAGGCGGTTCGCCATCGCGACGACCTTCAGTTCGCCGTAATGGCCGTCGAGCGCGGGAAGCTGGCGGTTGGTGTTGGAGACGCAAATGTCGTCGGCGTCGATCAGCGCGATATGCCCTACGCCGCTGCGGGCCAAGGCTTCCGCCGCCCACGAGCCGACGCCGCCGACGCCGACCAGCGCCACGCGCGCCTGCGAGAGTTTCGCGACCGAGCCGACGCCGTAGAGACGGTCGATGCCGGCGAAGCGGGCGTAGTCGGGAGCGATTGCGGTGTCGGCCATGTGATGTGGATCGTGGGATGCGAATGTCGCGCCGCGAATTTTACGTGCGAACGATGCGGGGCTGGCAGAATGGGGGTTCCACTTTTCCAATCCAAGACACAAGGAGTGATTCCATGCGTGCCATCGTGTTTGTTCTCATCGGTCTGTTCATCGGCGCGCTCGGCGCGGTCGCCGCGATCGGCGCCCTGAAGCAGGGCACGCCGTATCCGAAGGCGGTGATGGCCGTGATGGGGCAGCAGATGGGCGCGCTGAAGGGCATGCGCGAGAAGGAATCCTGCAAGGCCGAAGACATCGCGCTGCGCCTCAATATCCTGGCCGGCATGGGCGCGGAACTGGAATCGGCGTTCCTGCCGATCGGCGACGACGACAAGTTCAAGCTGCGCGCCCAGGCCTACCGCGATGCGATCTCGGCCGCCCAGGCCAAGGACGCCAATACCTGCGATGCGCTCGGCGAAGCGATGAAGGGCATCGGCGGTTCCTGCAAGGGTTGCCACGACGATTTCCGCGGTTGATACCCGCGCCGATCGGATGATGCCCGGAAGCTGAACGGGCGACGCGACGTGTGCTTTTGATTCAGCGTCGCGACGATACGTTTCGTGCGTGCGACGCCGGTTGCGTTCGCCCAAGGAGAGAAACCATGCGCTTCCCGAAGTTTTCCATCGCGAATCGTTCCGTTCTGCTCGCCCTCGCGGCGGTGGTGTCGATGACCTTGCTGTCCGGCTGCGTGGTCGAACCGCAACGCTCGTACTCGGGCCATGGCAATTACGGCTATCGCCCGGGACCCGATGGTTATGCGCGTTGCCAGAGCTGCGGCACGGTCGAACGCATCGAGCGCGTCTACGGCGAGCGCAGTTCGTCCGGTGGCGGCGCGGTGCTCGGCGGCATCATCGGCGGCATTCTGGGCAGCCAGGTCGGCAGCGGCCATGGACGCGATGCGGCGACGGTGGTCGGCGCCATCGCCGGCGCGGCGACGGGCAACGAGATCGAGAAGACCACCGCGTCCGCGCCGTGGTTCGACCTGTTCCTGCGCATGGACGATGGTCGTCGCATCGTCATTTCGCAGCGCGATCTGAACGGCATCCACCAGGGCGCCTACGTCCGCGTGAGCCAGGGCCGCGCTTATCTCATCGATTGACGAGCGTCGCAATCAATCGCAGTGAACCGAACGCCGCGCCGTGTGCGCGGCGTTCGCGTTTCCGGACTCAGCGTTCCGCGGCGGTCAACAGCTCGTGGACCACGGGATCCGGCTCCTTGAGCCAACCGAAGTGGTCGGCCTTCACGGTCTTGAATACGTCGTGGCCGAGGAAAGTGTCGCTCCATTTCGCGTTCGGCACGAGGCGACGCAGGTTGTCGAGCGAGCCGCGGGTGGCGAGCCAGTCGTGCGCGAAGTTGACCGCATGCACGCGGCCGGTGAAGCGATCCAGTCCTTCCTGAAGGCGGTCGCCGATGCCGGGGATGCGGTAATCGCCGCGCCGGCAGGTGATGGCCCAGTCGCGCATCAGGCCCTTCGCTTCCCGTCCGGCGAATCCGAGTTTCTTGCCGGGGAAATGCCCGGCAAGCGCGGTGATCGCGGGAATCGACCAAGCGAACGCGCGTACGCCCCAAGGCTTGGCGAAGCCGCGCCAATACGGGTGTCCGCTGCCGATCAGCTGTACGCGTTCGAAGTGTTCCGGCATCTGTCCTGCCGTGACCAGGGCGAGTTGGCCGCCGAGGCTGTGGCCGCCGATGCTCCAGCGCGCGTTCGGTAGCGCTTCGCGCGCAGCGTGCAGCGCGGCGGGAATGTCCAGCTCCAGCAGGTGGCGATAGTTCCAGTCGGTGTTTCTTCCGGCGCGCAGGCTGCTGCTGCCGAGTCCGCGCCATTCCATCACCGCGACCGCGACGCCTTGCCGCGCCATCCCGGTGGCGAAGCGCAGGTTCGGGTTCACTCCGACGCCGAGTGCGGGCAGGAAGAACAGCGCCGGCTGGGTCTGGTCCGGTGCGGAGGGCGTGGTGGGAAAAAGCAATTCCAGCGTGGCGCTGGCGCCGTCGCCGGATTCGATGCGCAGGCTGCGGCGGATCGGTTCGTGGTGTTTCATTGTTCACGCGGGTGGAAACATGATCGGCTACGTTAGCAGCGCCGCGTCACTTTGCCCGCGTTTGCCGATCTGGTGAGTTCATGGACTGGACCATTCCGCTTTACGTCATCGCCGCCGTGCTGATCCTGCTCGGCCTGCTCGGCACCGTGCTGCCGGCGTTGCCCGGCATCCCGCTGATGTTCGCGGGCATGGTGCTGGTCGCCTTCGTCGGGGATTTCCAATGGCTCGGGCCGATGGTGCTGGTCGTGCTGGGCCTGCTGACGGTGCTGGCGGTGGCGATCGATTTCGCCGCCAGCCTGCTGGGCGCGCAACGCGTCGGTGCCAGCAAGCTCGCCATCGTCGGCGCGGCATTGGGAACCTTGGTCGGGTTCTTCCTCGGCTTGCCTGGCCTGATCCTCGGGCCGTTCATCGGTGCGTTCGTGGGCGAATTCATCAACGGACGCCATGCGGGAACGGCGACGAAGGTCGGTTTGGGAACCTGGCTCGGCATGGTGATTGGCGGCATCGCGAAGATCGCGATCGCGTTCGTGATGCTGGGCGTGTTCGCCCTGGGACTCGCGTTCTAGCGCGGCGCCGCATCGCGCACGTAGCGCTTGCGCCAGCGCAGGAACGGATTCTCGATGCAGCGGAAACTCAGCCAGCCGATCGGCAGCATCGCGGCAAAGCAGAGCAGCGCCCAGGCGCAGGCCACGTAAAAGTTGGAAATGTCCATGATCCGCGTGTGGATGAACTGCGCGGCATGGAACACGAAGAAGAAGTGCAGCAGGTAGATCGAGTACGAATATGCGCCGATCTGCGCGACGAAGCGCGAGAAACCTTCGTTCTTCGGATCGAATGAGTTGTCGTACCACGCGATCAGGAAGCCGTAGGCGAGGGCTTCGATGGTCGGGATGGCGACCCACAGGCGGCTCGGGGATGGCGGCGCCGGGAAGGACGGCATCCGCGCGAAGCCGCCGCGCATGTTGAACCACTGGTAGAACAGCATGAAGGCGAGCGCGACCAGCGCGGCAAGCAGATGCCGGCCCTTGGCGTGCCGCGCCATGTAGTGCGCGAAGATGCCGAGCGTGAACTGGTCCACGCGTCCGATCAGGGTGAAATACGCGGGAATCTGGATGCTGCCCCAGCCGAGCCACAGCGCGTACCGCAACAACACGGCGGCGACGACGACCAGCAACAGCCACCACGGCGAGCGCCGCGCCAGCCACAGGAACAGAGGCAACAGCAGGTAGAAGTGCATTTCCACCGCGATCGACCAGCCGCCGTTCGGCCACACCGGCTGCCACAGGCCGTGCCATAGCACGCCGAGATAGCCTTCCAGGCTTTCCTTACCGGTGCCGACGTCGTAGCCGATGACGATGGCGAACACGACGATCAGCAGCGGCAACAGGCGTACCGCGCGGCTGAACAGGAAGTAGAAATAGTCGATCTTCCGGCCGTCGAGCAGCTTGGCGAACAGGTAGCCGCTCAACACCATGAACAGCGCGACGCCGGTGTGGCCTTCGTCGAACAGGCTCAGCGGAAAGATCGCCGGCGCGCCTTCGAACGGCACCGGCGTACCCGTCATGCTGTGCAGGAAATGCCAGACGAACACGAGGCAGGCCGCGAGCGCGCGGACGTGATCGAGAGCGAGGTAATGCGCGCCGGTCGTCGATCTCATCGTGGTGGATGCCAGCACCAGTGCCAGGGTTCGTACACGATGCCGTGCGGATTGCCGCGCGGATAGCTCATGCGGAAACCGAAGTCTTGCGCGCGCTGCGCCAGCCACGCGAACGCGGACGTGTTCTCGAAACTTTCTTCCGCCGCCGGTTCGCCGGGCGTGCCGATGTCCAGCGCGCAGCCGCCGTGGTGTTCGGAAAAGCCCGGTGCGGCATTGACGGCGAGGATGGCGTCGAGCGCCAGGCCGCGCGCGAGCTTGCGTCGGAAAATGCCGAGTTGGTAGGCATGGCTGCGGTAGCCGGAAATCGCGTCGAGCACGATGCCGTCGCGATGCGCAGCTTCCCGCATCCGCGACCAGGCGGGAACCGCGCCATGCGCCAACCACAACGGGCGGCGATAACGGTCGAAACCGGCGAACGCCAACCGCGAAGGCTCGGCGACGAGCTCCAGTCCGCTGCGCTCGCGATAGGCCCCAGCTTCGATGCCGAGCTGGCCCAGCCAGCGATGCAGGCCATCGAGAGGACGCGCGTGCACCTTGCGCGTGGCGTTGTCGAACAGTTCGGCGAAATCATCGAAATCGCGCGGCGCGATGGCGTCGCGTTGCAGCCGCGCGAAGTTTTCTCGGGAAGCCACTGCGAGGAATTTCCCATCGCGCTTGCGCCGGATCAGCCATGTGCCTTGCGAAAGCCGTCGCGCCGTCGCATTGCCACGCGGCTTGGCCAAGGCGGCGGGAATGGCTTCGAGGCTTTCGGAATTGAGCAGCGCGGGATGGGACGGCATCGGGCGATTTTACGCTGCCGCCCGCTGCAAGGCTTCCAGCAACGTGCGTGGCTGGCGCAGGCTCAGCAGGATCACGTGGCCGCTGCGTTCCTTCAACAGCAGCACCCGCTCTCGTGTGGTGAGGATGCAGAACGCTTTCCGGCTCAGTTTGCGCATGCGGAAATGGCCGGCGGAATAGCCGGGCAGGGCATAGCCGTTGGATTTCAGCAGCGGGCGAAGTTCGGTGCGCTCGTCCAGGCTCACCACGCGCGAGCCGGAAAGATCAAGGTCGGCGACCGCGACGCGATGCCTGTACCAGGCCGCACGCAGGACCAGCACGCCGTTTTCCAGTTTCACCTCGTTGCGCCGCATCGCGAGTTGCAACCAGAACGCGACCGTCAACAGGATCGAGAACATCAGCGCGCCCAGTGCAAATACGAGGGTGAGGTTGATGGAAGCGGCTTGCGCCGCACCCGCTCGACCCAGCGAAAAGCCCAGCCCTGTGCCTGCGACCAGCATCGGCAGCGCCACGGACAACAGCCAGACCCAGATCCGCGCGCCGCTGCCGGGCGGCTCGATTTCGAAATGCCCGCTGGAAGCTGTGCGGCTCATCGACGTTGCCCGATCCACCGCGCGATGTCCTGCGCCACGCTTTCGTCCACCTTGCCGGGCTGGAAGTATTCCGCGCCGGTGGACGGTCCGCTGCCGGCAATGAACAGGTGGTTGAGCGCGGGATAGAGGCGCATGGCGGCGCGCTCGTCGTTCTCGAAGGCTTGCTGCCACAGGACGAAATCGCCTTGCCGGGTGACCTGGTAATCGCGTTCGCCCTGCAGGATCAACAGCGGGTGGGGCAACGATTTCGCCGTGGCGATGGGATCGAAGGCGTTCAAGTCGATCCAGTAGCGCGCAGGCAGCCCGAGCAGGTTGTCCTCGGCCTTGGCATCAAGGCCCATGTTCGCCACTTCCTCGGACTTGGCCTTTGCTTCATCGATGCGGGCGCGATCGGCGTCGTCGATTTCGCCATCGCTGGCGGCGAGGTATTCGATCTGTTCGAGGTAAATCTCCTGCAATGGCCGCGCCGGCGCGGCGAGCAGGATCGCGCCGGCGGCCTGCTGTGCGTGTTGCAGGATGCGCGGCGCCATCCACGCGCCGAGGCTGTGGCCTGCGACGTACACGGCGTCGGCCCGGATTTCCTTTACGCCACGCAGCGCCGCAATGGCCTCGACGGCGTCATCGATGGTTTCCTCGAACACGGTGAAGTCCATGCCCGAGAAATCCTCCGGCCGCGCCTTGGTGCGCTTTTCGTAGCGCAGCGAGGCGATGCCGTGCTTGGCCAACGCGTGCGCGAGATCGCGGAACGGACGGTTCGGGCCGATGCTTTCGTCGCGGTCGTGCGGGCCGGAGCCGTGGACGAGCACGACGGCAGGAAAAGCGCCGTCGCCCTTGGGCAAGGTCAGTGTGCCGGGCAGGGTGCGTTCGCCGGTGCCGACGGAAAACTCGCGTTCGACGAACGCCTCGTTGCTGGAAGGCTCGACGGTCGCCGGCGCAGAAGCTGCCGGGACGAGGCGGAAGCTGTCGATCAGGCCATCGGCGGTGAAACCGATCCGCGCATCCAGCGAAATGGTCGGGAACTTCAGCGTCGAGACCACGAGTGCCTTGTCGCCGACGAGTTCGCCACGCAACGGGCTGCGCGACTGGCGCTCGCCGATCTGCTTGGGCAAGGTTTCCCAGACCTGCTGCAATTTGCCGTCCGCCAGCGCCTTCCGCACCTCGGGCGTGATCATGGCAAGCGCATCGTCGTAGCGCGCGGTGTCGAGCAGGTCGAGGAAGGCGTCGCCCTTGCGGACCTGTTCCGGATCGGCCGCGATGGCTTCGCCGGGTTTCGGCATCAGCACTTGCGAGATCAGTTTCCCGCCGAAGAAGGCTGCCGCCAGCAACACGACAGCCACGATGAAGACGGTCCTGCGCATGATGGCCTCCTCGACTCAGCGTTGGTGTTTCAGGAACAGCTTGATCTGCGATAAGCCGGACAGGGAACAGTGGATCGCATTGACCCGTTCCCGGCCCTGCGCACCTTTCCTGTTCAAGGTTTCGGTGAGCCTGTCGGCCTTCATGGAGCCGTCGAACCGGGTGAAGTCGGTCTCCACGTCGAGGACTTTGTAGTCCCAGCGTTGCTCAACCACGGTCTTGCTCCTTGTCTTCGAGGGCCGGCGGCGCTTCGGCCGGTTTGATCCGGCCGGCCGAGCGCAGTGCTTGCCGCAATACGTATTCGATCTGTGCGTTGAGCGAGCGCAGCTCGTCGTCGGCCCAGCGTTGCATGGCTTCGAGCACGGCAGCGTTGATGCGCAACGGATAGGCTTTCTTCCCGCTCACGAGTCGATCCTGCCGGAGCTCAATACAGCGAGCCGGTGTTCAAGACCGGCTGGGCCGCGCGATCCGAGCACAGCACCACGAGCAGGTTGCTCACCATCGCGGCGCGGCGTTCTTCATCCAGTTCGACGACGCCTTGGGTTTTGAGCTGATCCAGCGCCATCTGCACCATGCCGACCGCGCCCTGCACGATGCGTTCGCGCGCGGCGACCACGGCATTGGCCTGTTGACGCTGCAGCATCGCTTGGGCGATTTCCGGCGCGTAAGCCAGGTGCGAGATGCGCGCTTCAACCACGTGCACGCCGGCAAGCATCAGGCGTTCGGTGAGCTGCTTGCGCAGGTGTTCGGAAACTTCCTTGGGATGGCTGCGCAGCGCGATCTGCTTGTCGTCGTGCTGGTCGTAGGGATGGCTCGAGGCCATCGCCCGCAGCGCCGCTTCGGACTGGATGTGGACGTAGCTTTCGTAATCGTCGACGTTGTAGACCGCTTCGGCCGAATCGGCGACCTGCCAGACGATCACGGCGGCGATTTCGATCGGGCTGCCGTCCAGGTCGTTGACCTTCAATTTGCCGCTCTCGAAGTTGCGCGCGCGCAAGGACACTTTTTTCTTGCTGAAGAACGGGTTGTTCCAGCGCAGGCCGGGAGTCCTGACCGTGCCGACGTACTTGCCGAACAGGCTCAACACGGCAGCCTGGTTGGGCTCGAGGGTATAGAAGCCGATGCAGGCGAAGATCACGGGAATAAAGATGAGCAGGGCCGCAATGACCTGCAGCATTGCCTGGTCCTTCACGCCTGCGATCAGCATGCCCAGATCGAAGAGGGCGGTGACGAGCAGCATCAGAATGAGCGGGATGCCCGGAATCGAGGACTTTTCTACTTCGCGCATGGCACTCTCCTTGAAGTGAATTTAAGATATCAAAACGATATCATTCTGCAAGTCGGGCGGGCGGGAAGAATGTGACGCGGCGGATCCGTCCGGATGGGTTGCCCGATTCCGGGCCGTGATCACGCCGCCGGAAACGAAGCGCCCCGCGAATGACAGGCCGTATGGCTTGCCATTCGCGGGGCGTCGTTCGCTTCGGAAGTGCGATGGGGTTGGTGTGGATGGATATCCGGGAAGCGTCGGCTCAGCGGCGTCCGGAATGCGTCAGTCCGTCGTCGGTGGGGTCCAGAAAGGGCATCCCGGTTTCAGCAGCCGCGTCAGTGGCGTGAGCTGGAAGCTGCCCGCATCGAATCCTTCCGCCGTGGCCTCGTATTCGACATGGGCGGTATCGCAGGAAACCGTCATCACCAGCTGGCCCCACGGGATCAGCTCGGCTTCTTCGGGCGGATAGTCTTCGCCGAAGCGGCCGCCGCTGACGTAGTCGAGCTGCGGGAACACGAGCAGGTCGCCTTCAAGATGGCCCAGTCCGGCGGCCCAGAACGGATTGCCTTCCGCGTCGTAGGCGAACCAGAACAGGATCGCGCCGCCATCGGCGAGCCATTGCAGCGTGAACACCGGGCCGCCCTGGCTTTCCGGATCGAACCACGTGCCGCTGGTGCCGGGATCGGGTCGGATCAGCGATTCGGGATCGCCCTCCGGCGGTGGCGTCGCCGAGCATCCGGCTTCCAGGGTATGGGTGAGACGAGTCAGCGGATAGGTTCTCGAAACACCGTAGGCTTCGAAGGCGATCTGGCCGGCATTGCAGTCGGAAAACTCGATTTCGGCGGTGCCGACCACGTCCAGCGTCACATCCTCGGGCGGAATGCCGGGCGCGAAGCGGCCGCCGTGGCCGGTGAGCAATTCGGAAAACACGATGCGGTCGTGGTTGTCGTCCTCGCTGTGGACGATTTCGCCGAGCGAAATGATCCAGCGTGGTTTGCCCTCTTCGTCCCAGGTGTACCAGTACAGCGCGGCGTTGTCGTCGGGCAGGATCTCCACGATCCAGCCTTCGCCATTGCGATCAGGGTCGATCCACATGGCGCTGTGGCCGGGCCCGATTTTTTCCGCCTGGGCGGGGAAGGCGAATGCAGCGAATGCGAGAACGGTGGCGATGATGTGGGACGAAGCGCGAAGGTTCATGGCGTTTGCTCCAATGATGGCCCCTGATTGGTGCAGCGCTGCCGCAGGAAAAGCGCTGCGACACGCCGATGATGTGCCGTCGGAACCTCGCTGTTGTCATGATTGCGTTAAGGCCGGTGCCGGCGAATTCACGTTTCGTTTCAATTCTGTGGAAACGACGGTGCGCTGGCATCACGGCACGGCGGCGGCATGCGGAAGCGGTTTCGGGCTTTCGGGTCGCGGCCCAACCGGGCCCGTGCGCGTCGCTTACAGCTGCGCCAGGAACTGCGCGACCGCCGGACTGAAGCGATCGAAATCCACGAGGAAGGCATCGTGGCCTTGTGGCGACGAGAATGCGAGGCTGTCGGCTTCACATCCGCCGGCACGCAAGGCATCGGCGATCTGCTGTTGCTGCTCGACCGGGAACAGGATGTCGGTGGAAACGCCGATGCTGCGCGCGCGGGACACTTTCAGCGCGGCCAACGCGGCATTGGCATCGCCGTTCGCGTATTCGCCCAGGTCGAACCAGTCCATCGCGCGTGAAAGGTACAGATAGCAATTCGGATCGAATTGCCAGATGAAGCGCCGCGCGTGGCCTTCGAGATAGCTTTCGACCTCGAATTCCTGTCCGAACGGATCGTCGTCGCGGCGTTCGGAATCCAGTCGCACGCGGCCGAAGCGGCCGTCCCATTCCAGCGCGGAGCGATAGGTGATGACGCCGAGCTTGCGCGCGATCCGCATGCCCGATTCCGGGTAGCTGGTCGAATCGTAGTGGCCGCCGTTCCAGGCCGGATCCAGTCGAATCGCCTCGCGCTGCAGCGAACGCACCGCGATGGAGAAGGGCAAGGCCTGCGCCGCGCCGGAAATGTCGATCAGCGCGTGGGCGCTGCCGGGATGCAGGTGCAGGTAGGCCAAGGCGGTCATGCCGCCCATCGAGCAGCCGATCACGCAGGCGAGCTTTTCGATGCCGAGGCCTTCGACCAGGGCATGCGCGGCGTTGGCGATGTCTTCGATCGAAAGCGCGGGAAAAGTCAGGCGATACGGCTGGTTCGTCGCAGGATCGATGGACGCGGGGCCGGTCGATCCCTTGCAGCTTCCGAGCGAGTTGGCGCAGACCACGAACCAGCGGTCCGTGTCGATGGTCTTGCCAGGGCCGAGCATCGCTTCCCACCAGCCCGGCGAGGGATCGGCTTCGTTCGAGGCGACGTGCGCGTTCGGCGAAAGGCCGGTGAGGATCAGGATCGCGTTGTCGCGTCCGGGCGCGAGCGTTCCCCAGGTTTCATACGCTAGGCGCGCGCCGTGCAATTCGCCGCCCCGTTTCATCGGGAAGGGCGAAGGCAGCGGGAAGAATCGCGCGCCGGGCGGAATGAATTCGCTCATGGAACCGTTCGGTCGATGACGAGCTTGATCGTTCCAGTATGCGAGGTCGGGAGCGGCGCGGACAGCGTTTCCAGATCGCCGCTCTGCGCCTGCGCGTTGCCGGATTTGGAAATGCGCGCGCCGACAACGACCTCCGGCAGGCTGGAAAGCTTCATCTGCGGCAACATCGAGTGCGCGTCGGTCAGTTCCACGCGCACCGGCAGTGCGGAGGCCGTCAGGCGCTGGATCGCCAGCGGCATCTTCGGGCCTTGCGGCGCACGCGCGAACACGAACAGCGTGTCGTCCGCTTCGATGCGCGAGGCCAGTTCCGGCGCGAGTTCGACTTCGACGACCAGGCGCGGACCGGCGGCGTTGTCGGCCGTTGCGTCGGCGGCTGCGGCGGAAGGCGCCGCAGCCAAGCCGGACTCGGCGCGAACCTGGGCGATGTTGTCGGCCAGCGTTTTCCGCACCGGCGCATCGGCGGGCAACAGTGCGAGCAGTTTTTCCCAGGTCGCGATGCCGGCAGCGTTGTCGCCGGCCTGCACCTGCGCGACGCCGAGCAGCCAGAGACCGCGCTGGTTCTCCGGATTCAATGCCAGCGCGGCGTTCAGCAGCTCCAGCGGCTCGCCGTTGAACAGCTTGGTTGGCGAGGCCAGCACCTGCGTTTCGGCCAGCTCGATCATGACGTCGGGCGAATCGGGCATCAGTTCCAGCGCCTTCGCGAAAGCGTCGCGGGCTTCCTCGAAGCGTTCCATGGTCTTGAGCGCGCGGGCGAGCAGCAGCCAGTCCTGCAGCTCGGAAGGGTTCTGCTTCAGGCGTTCGCGCACGGCATCGATGGCCTGGTCCATGCTCGGCGCGGACGGCCCGCCTTGCGACGACGCGGCGATCGGTGCCGCCTGCGTCGGATCGAAGGCTTTCGGATTGCCGAGCTTGGCGTACAGCACGGCGGCCGCGAACGGGACGAGGAACGCCACGGCCAGTGCCAGGCCACGCGCGGGCGTCGCACTGGAAGCCGGCGCGGCAGTCTGCAGCGCCGCGAGCTTGGCGGCGAATTCGCTTTCGTCGAGCACGCCGGCGGCGCGCGCCGCATTCAAGGCCGCAAGGCGCTCACGCCGCGCATCGTTGCGCGTAGGCTTCAGCAGCGGCAGGACGAGGAACGCCAGCGCGGCCAGCGTGAGCACGATGCACAGGACAATGAAGGTGGCACTCACCATTCGTCTCCGTCGTTTTCGACCGAAGGTTGGGCAGCAGCATCAAAACGCGACGCGCGCTTCTTCACCAGCGCGACCACGAACACCGCGCCGGCGAGCAGCACCGCGATCGGGCCGAGCCAGATCAGCAGCGTATGGCCGCGCATCGGTGGCTTGTAGAGCACGAATTCGGTGTAGCGCTCGGTGAGGAAGGCCTTGATCTCCTCGTCGCTCATGCCCTGGTGCATCAGTTCCAGCACCTGCTTGCGCAGATCGTGCGCGATCGGCGCATTCGAATCGGCGAGTGACTGGTTCTGGCACATCACGCAGCGCAGTTCCGCGGTCAGCGTGCGGAAGCGGGCTTCTTCGGCGGCGTCGCGGAAGGGCAGCGGATCGACCGCGAGGGCCGATGCCGAGATGAGCAGGCCCAGCAAGAAGGCGGCGAGGTGTTTCATCGCTTTTCTCCCCGGAGGATCGGCAGCACGTCGCGCGCCACGATTTCCGGCGTCAGCGCGCCGATCACCTTGTGCCGCACGATGCCCTGCGCATCGACGACGAAGCTTTCGGGCGCGGCGTAGATGCCGTAATCGATCGCGACGCGGCCCGATTCGTCGGCCACGATCAGCGCGTACGGATCGCCGAACTGCTGCAGCCAACGGTGCGCATCGGATGGATCGTCCTTGTAGTTGAAGCCGATCACCCGCACGCCGCTGCGCGCGAGCTGTTCGACCAGCGGATGTTCGACCCGGCATTCCGGGCACCAGCTGGCCCAGACGTTCAACAGGAACGGCTGGCCGATCAGTTCGCTCGAGGAAACGGTTTTGTCCGGTTCGTGCAGCAACGGCAGCGTGAACGCCGGGATCGGCTTGCCGATCAACGGCGAGGGAATCGCGTTCGGATCGCGTTCGCGGCTCAGTTTGATGCCGGCGAGGAACAGCGCGCCGAGCGCAATGAACACGAGGAGCGGCAACCAGCGCTTCAACATGTCGTCAGGCTCCGATGGCGTTGGCGGTCGTGTTGTTCGGCACCGCGGGCGAAGGGCCGGTGATGGCCTCGCTGGAAGGGATCCGGCGGAATCGCTTGTCCGCGGCCGTGATGAAGCCGCCGGCCATCATCAGCAGTCCGCCGAGCCAGATCCAGCGCACGAAGGGTTTGACGTAGATGCGCAACGCCCAGGCATCCGCCCCGAGCGGCTCGCCGAGCGCCACGTAAAGGTCGCGGAACAGGCCGGGCGAGATCGCGGCCTCGGTCATCACCTGGCCGCCGCTGGCGTAGCCGCGCTTTTCCGGATGCAGCGTGGCGATCTCGCGCCCGCCGTCGAGCACGACGATGGTTCCCTTGTCGGCGTTGTAGTTGGCGCCGCGGTAGCGCTCCGTGCCTTCGAAGCGGAAGTCGTAGCCGAGCGCCTGCACGACGTCGCCGCGCTTCACCGCGACGTCCTTCTCGATGCCGGTGGCTTCGACGATGAGAATGCCCGCCACCGCGACGCCAAGGCCCAGGTGCGCCAGCACCATGCCCAGCATTTCGGCGGTGAAACGGCGGCCCGGCGCGGCACGCCTGAAGCGCTGCACGACGAACCAGAGCGTTCCGGCCAGCACCCAGGTCGCGCCCGCCACGCCGAAATACGCTTTCGCCGGCATGCCGGAAGCGATGACGAAAGCCGCGACCAGCGCGATCACCACGGCGACCAGGCCGGTGCGGAGCACGGGAACGAGCTTCGCGCCTTCCTCGCGCTGCCAGCGGGTGGCGGGGCCGAACGGCACCAGCAACACGACCGGAATCATCAGCAACACGAACAGCGAACCGAAGTAGGGCGGGCCGACCGAAATCTTGCCCAGGTCCAGCGCCTCGAACAGCAACGGCGACAGCGTGCCGATCAGCACCATCGCGGCGGCGGCGGACAGCATCAGGTTGTTGACCAGCAGCAGCGTCTCGCGCGACAGCGGCGCGGAAGGCTTGCCGGCTTCCTTCGGCGCGCGCAGCGCGTAAAGCGCCAGCGAGCCGCCGATCACGACACCGAGGAAGGCGAGGATGAACAGACCGCGCTCCGGATCCGAAGCGAAGGCGTGGACGCTGGTCAGCACGCCGGAGCGCACGATGAAGGTGCCGAGCAGCGACAGCGAGAAGGCCGCGATGGCGAGCAGCAGGGTCCAGCCGCGGAACGAACCGCGTTTTTCGGTGACGGCCTGCGAATGGATCAGCGCGGTACCGACCAGCCACGGCATGAAGCTCGCGTTCTCGACCGGATCCCAGAACCACCAGCCGCCCCAGCCCAGTTCGTAGTACGCCCACCATGATCCGAGCGCGATGCCGACCGTCAGGAAGGCCCAGGCGACGTTGGTCCACGGCCGCGACCAGCGCACCCAGCGCGGATCCATGTCGCGGCCGAGCAGGGCGGCGATCGCGAACGCGAAGGCGACCGCGAAACCGACGTATCCGGTGTAGAGCATCGGCGGATGCACGATCAGTCCGAAGTCCTGCAGCAGCGGATTCAGGTCGCGTCCTTCGGGCGGAACCGGGAAGGCGCGGAGGAAAGGATTCGAGGTCAACAGCGTGAACAGCAGGAAGCCCACCGACACGATGCCGAGCACGCCCAGCACGCGCGCCACGACGATCGTCGGCAGGCTGCGGCTGAAGACGGCCACGGCCAGCGTCCAGATCGCGAGGATCAGCACCCACAGCAGCAGCGAACCTTCATGCGCGCCCCACACCGCCGAGAAACGGTAGGCGAGCGGCAGCAGCGAGTTGCTGTTCTGCGCGACGTAGGCGACGGAAAAATCCTGCACCACGAAGGCGTGCGTGAGGATCAGGAAGGCGATGGCGATGAACACGAACTGCCCTGCGGCAGCCGGTCGTGCGAGCGCCATCATCGCGGCGTTGTTCTTCGCGGCGCCGATCGTCGGGATGATGGCGAGCGCGAGCGCGACCAGCAGCGCAAGGATCAGCGCGAAATTACCGAGTTCGGGAAGCATCTCAACCGCCTTGCGACGTGACGGGTTCGGGCGAAGCGGATTGGCTGGCCGGCGCCTCGGCCGGCGCTTCATCTGCGACCTTGTGCTTCTCGTGCGCGACGCCCATCTTTTCCGCCACTTCGCGCGGCATGTAGGTTTCGTCGTGCTTGGCCAGCACTTCGGTCGCGACGAACGTGCCGTCGACCACCGAGCCGGTCGCGATCACGGCCTGATTCTCGCGGAACAGGTCGGGCAGGATGCCGTTGTATTCGACCGGCAGGTCCGCATCGCCATCGGTGACGAGGAAGCGGTTCTGCAGCGAGCCTTCGGTGCGCTTCCACGAATCCTTCTTCACCATGCCGCCGAGCCGGAAGCGGGCCTGGTCTGCGGCTTGCCCGCCGAGGACTTCGGATGGCGTGTAGAGGTAGGAAATGTTCGATTGCAGCGCGAAAACGATCAGCGCGCCGGCGATCGCGGCGGCGGCGATGAAGGCGATGACGAACCACATGCGGCGCTGGCGGGTCGGATTCATGGCGATTGCTCCGTAGCGCTCTTGTTGGCAGCGTCCCGTTCGCGCTTGGCGGCTTCGCGCTTGCCGCGCGCCAGCATGGCGCGGCGGACGCGCGCGAAGCGCAGGCGCGGGGAGGCGTAGTCCCAGGCCAGCATCGCGACGAACAGCGCGAAGCTGGTCCAGACATAGAAACCGTAGTTGCCCATCGAAAGGTTCATTTCGCGCTTCCTTCTGCGATGCGGCGGGCCCAGTCCTTGCCGCTTTCCTGTTCGAACATCGCGGCCTGCGTGCGCGCCAGCAGCGAGCCGGCGAACCAGAACTTGGTCGCGAAGGTGAGCGCGATCAACGGCAGGATCATGCTGCTGTCCATCGAGGACTTCTTGAACAGACGGATCGTCGCGCCCTGGTGCAGCGTATTCCACCATTCCACCGAGAAATGCACGATCGGCAGGTTGATGACGCCGATCAGGGCCAGGAAGCAGGCGGCGCGCGCGGCGGCGCGGCGATCCTCGATCGCGGCGTACAGGCCCATCACGCCGAAGTAGAGGAACAGCAGTACGAGTTCCGAGGTGAGCCGCGCGTCCCAGGTCCACCATGTGCCCCACATCGGCTTGCCCCACAGGGAGCCGGTGGCGAGCGTGACGAAGGTGAAGGCCGCGCCGATCGGCGCGCAGCACATTGCCATCGTTTCGGAAAGCTTGATGCGCCACACCAGCGCGATGAAGGCGTTGATCGCCATCGCCGCGTAGATGAAGAGGCTCATCCACGCGCTTGGCACGTGGACGAAAAGGATGCGGTAGCTATCGCCTTGCTGGTAATCGGCCGGCACGCTGAACAGCGCCTGCCAGAGGCCGAAGGCGAACAGCGGCAGCGAAACGAGGAACAGCCACGGCGACCAGCGGGAGGCGAAGCGGTGGAAAGTGGGAGGAGAACCGAGGGAGTGGAACCAGCGCAGCAGGGGATTCATTGCAAAGCGATCCGCAGGGCCGCTGCGGCGGCCAGCGGAGCCAATAGCAAACTCATGGTTAGTCCCGCACCGAGCAGCAACAGCGCGCCGGCGTAAGGCAGGCCTTGCGCCGCCGCCATTACGCTTCCCGCGCCGAAGATCAGCACCGGGACGTAAAGCGGCAAGGCCAAAAGAGCGAGAAGCATACCAGAGCGACGCATGCCCGCTGTAAGCGCAACCACGACTGCGCCGATCAAGCTCAACAGCGGCGTGCCGAGCAGCAGCGAATACAGCAGCACCGGCAATTCGTCCGGCGGCAGGTACATCAATTGTGCGAACAAGGGCGTGGCGACGATCAGCGGCAGCGCGGTCGAAAGCCAGTGCACCAGGATCTTGCAGGCGACCAGCGCCGACAGCGGATGCGGCGCGAGCATCAGCTGTTCGAGGCTGCCATCGTCGAGGTCGGAGCGGAACAGGGTGTCCAGCGACATCAGGCCGGCCAGCAAAGCGGCGACCCAGATGATGCCGGGCGCGATCTTCGACAGGATTTCCTGTTCCGAGCCGAGCGCGAGCGGGAACAGGCTGATCACGAGCAGCGCGAACAACAGCGGATTGGCGGCATCACCGCGCTTGCGCCACAACAGGCGGAAATCGCGTTTCAACAGGGCCTTGCATGCGGCGGCCAGGCTGGGCGTCGGGGAATCTTCAAGCAGCATGCGACGTATCCATTTCCAAGGTGCGGGTGCGCACCGCGCCGGTCGCGTAGGCGCCGTGGCTCGTCACCAGTGCCGCGCCACCTTGTTCGAGGTGTTCGGCGATCAGCATATTCACCAGCTCAATGCCGGGCAGGTCGAGGTTCGCGTAAGGCTCGTCCAGCAACCACAGCGGCGCGGGAACCAGCAGCAGGCGGGCGAGCGCGAGGCGCTTCTTCTGGCCGGCGGAGAATTGCCGTGCGGGCGCATCCTCGAAGCCGGCAAGGCCAACGCGTGCGAGCACCGCATCAAGGTCCGAATGGGGACGCGCGCCGAACAGGCCGACGGAGAACTCCAGGTTTTCCAGCGCCGACAGCTCACCCTTGTGGCCGAGCAGGTGGCCGAGCAGCGAGCAGGTTTGCGCGATGCGTTCGGGCGTTGCAGGTTTGTCGAGGAGTTCGATCGTGCCTTCGGTCGGCCGCAACAGGCCGGCCAGCACGCGCAGCAGCGTGGTCTTGCCGCTGCCGTTGCCGCCGTGGACCAGCACCGCTTCGCCGCGCGAAACGGAAAAGTCCAGTGGTCCGAAGATGGGTTCGTCGTTGCGGCAGAAGCTCAGATTGCGCGCGGAAAGCAATGGCGCGTGCGGTGGTGCCGTGGTCATCGGGGATCAGCGAGGCTTGAACGGTTTATGTTTTTTGTTTTTCGGCGCGAACGGCGCTTTGGATGAAGGCTTGGCGAAGGACTTGCCGCCGCGCTTGGGCGCATCGCTGCCGTCGTTCGCCGGCAAAGTGAACTCGCGCTTGCGGTAGCCGCCTTCGGCGTGTGCTGCCGGCGAGTGCCGATCATCGCGCGCTGGCTTGCCCTTGTGAAACGGCGCGCGTTCCTCGGAGCGTGGCGCGTGGTCGTCCTTGAAGCGCTTGCCACGCGGCGGCGCGCCGTCGCGCTGATCGAAGCGCGGTTTGTCGTAGTCGCGGCGGATCTTCGGCGCGAGCGGGATTTCGCCCTCATGCCGCTCGATGCGCAGGCGCTGGCCGGCGACCCAGACGTTCGACAGGTGCGACAGCAGGTCTTCCGGCATGCCGCGCGGCAGGTCGACGTAGGAATGGTCGTCGCGGATGTCGATGCGGCCGATGTAGCGCGATTCGATCCCGGCTTCGTTGGCGATCGCGCCGACGATGTTGCCCGGCTTGACGCGATGCGAATGGCCCACCGCGATGCGGAAGGTTTCGAAGCCTTCGTCGTTGTGGCGTGCCGAGCGGCGCGGCTGGCGTTCGCCTTCGGCCGATCCCGCCGCGTCGAAATCGTGCGGATGCGGCATTTCGGGACGGAAGCGCTCGGCTTTCTCGCGGCGCGGTTCGCGCGAGCCTTCCTCGCGGCCGAACGAGCGCTCGCCCTTGCCCGGCTTGAACTTGTCCGGCCTTGCCGCGAACGGCGACGGCTTGGGATCGGGCGCCAGCAGCAGCGGTTCGTCGCCTTGCAGCGCGCGCGCCAGCGCGGCGGCGATGTCGAGCGCCGGCACGTCGAGGTCGCGTTCGATGTCGGCCACCAGCGAGCGGAACAGGTCGAGGCCCTCGGATTCCAACGCCTGGCCGATGCGCTGCTTGAAGCGGGCGATGCGCGAGTCGTTCACTTCGTCCGAGCTGGGCATCGTCATCGGTTCGATCGGCTGGCGCGTGGCGCGTTCGATCGCGCGCAGCATGCCGCGTTCGCGCGGCGTCGTGAACAGGATCGCGTCGCCGGTGCGGCCGGCGCGGCCGGTGCGGCCGATGCGGTGCACGTAGCTTTCGATGTCGTAGGGGATGTCGTAGTTCAGCACGTGGCTGATGCGATCCACGTCCAAGCCGCGCGCGGCCACGTCGGTGGCGACCAGGATATCGAGCTGGCCGTCCTTCAGCTTCTGCACGGTGCGCTCGCGCTGCTGCTGCGGGATGTCGCCGTTGATCGCGGCAGCCGAGAAACCGCGCGCCTCGAGCCGTTCCGCGAGTTCCTCGGTGGCCTGTTTGGTGCGCGTGAACACGATCATCGCCTCGAAGCTTTCCACTTCCAGAAGGCGGGTGAGCGCGTCGAGCTTCTGCATGCCGGAAACGAGCCAGTAACGCTGGCGGATGTTTTCGGCGGTGCGGGTCTTGGCCTCGATCTGGATATCGGCCGGATCGGTCAGGTAAGTCTGCGCGATGCGCTTGATCGCCGGCGGCATGGTGGCGGAGAACAGCGCGATCTGGCGATGCGCCGGCGTCTTGCGCAGGATGGTTTCCACGTCGTCGATGAAGCCCATGCGCAGCATTTCGTCGGCTTCGTCGAGCACCAGGTGGCGCAGGTGGGAAAGATCGAGCGTGCTGCGTTCCAGATGGTCGATCACTCGGCCCGGCGTACCGACCACGACGTGCGCGCCGCGCTTCAGGCCGTGCAGCTGCGAGCCGTAGCCCTGTCCGCCGTAGATCGGCAGGACGTGGAAGCCGGGCATGTGCGTGGCGTATTTCTGGAAGGCTTCGGCCACCTGGATGGCCAGTTCGCGCGTCGGCGCGAGCACCAGCGCCTGGGTATGCGGTTGCGAAACATCGATGCCGTTCAAGATCGGCAGCGCGAACGCGGCGGTCTTGCCGGTGCCGGTCTGGGCCTGGCCGACGAGGTCGCGACCTTCGAGCAGCGGTGGGATCGTGGCCGCCTGGATCGGCGAGGGCGCTTCGTAGCCGACATCGGCCAAGGCTTTCAGCAGCGGGGCGGAAAGGGAAAGTGCGGCAAAGCCTGCGGCGGGGCTGATCGAGTTCGTCATCTTCCGATTATCCCATGCCCAAACGGAACCTGACCGGAATCCTTTGCTGCGATGCGGCGGATTTCCGGCAGCCGATGATCAGTTCAAAACGCGCCGCCCGAACTGGAAGTTCTCGTTCCAGTACGGCCCGTCGAGCCGATCCAGGCGCACCGTGCCGCCGGTATTGGGCGCGTGCACGAAGCGGCCTTCGCCGACGAAGATGCCGACGTGATCCACGCCGCGCTTGCCGAAGAACACCAGATCGCCGGGCGCGAGCTTCTCGCGTTTCACCTTCGGTGCGTCCAGTTGCGCGATCTCGCGCGAACTGCGCGGCAGGTCCAGACCGGCGGCGTCGCGGAACACGTAGCCGACGAGGCCGCTGCAATCGAAGCCGCCTTCAGGCGTGTTGCCGCCGTAGCGGTACGGCGTGCCGACGAGGCCGATGGCGCGGAACAGCACGTCGTTGGCGGAAGCGGATTTCCGTGCCGGCGCGGAACCGGCGCAGCCCTGCACCAGCATGAAGGCGATTGCCAGCAGCGCCGGAAGCAGCCACCGGGACAGCTTTTCCCGCATTTCCGGATTGTCTTGAACACGGCCGTCCATGCCGCAACGCTTGCGCAAGTCGCGCCGGATTTCAATATGGGAGGTCATCGCTGAATCCCGGAAGCTGCCTCGAGCCGGACGATACGTTATGATTCCGCCTCTTTTTTTCCAAAAACGCCCCCTTCCATGAGCATCGAAAAGAACAGCGTCGTCTCCTTCCATTACACCGTCTCCGAGAACGGCGAGCAGTTGGAATCCTCGGAAGGGCGCGAGCCGCTCGTCATCCTGTATGGCGCGGGCAACATCATTCCGGGCTTGGAAAAGGCGCTGGAAGGCAAGAACGCCGGTGATCGCGTCGAAGTCACGGTCGCGCCGGAAGAAGCCTACGGCCTGCGCAACGAGAACCTGATCCAGCGCGTGCCGCTGAAGCACTTCAAGGGCCAGAAGCTGATGCCGGGCCAGACCCTGATGCTGCGCGGCCAGCAGGGTCCGATCATGGCGACGGTGAAGAAGGTGGGAATGTCGGTGGTCGATCTCGACATGAACCACCCGATGGCCGGCAAGACCTTGAGCTTCGCGGTCGATATCGTCGAAGTGCGCGCCGCGACCGAAGAAGAAATCGAGCACGGCCACGTGCACGGCCCGGGCGGTCACGAGCACTGATCCGAAGCATCCGGAATCGGACGGAAACGGCGGCCATGTGCCGCCGTTTTCTTTGGGTCGGGCCGGGGTTGGGGTCTGCCGTGGATCAGGCCTGATTCGGATCGACGTAGCCTTTCGGCTTCTCCGCGCCTTCGCCGAACAGGAACTTCTCCATCTGCTCCAGCAGGTAGACGCGGGTTTTCGGATCGCGCGGGCTGAGGCGGTTCTCGTTGATCAGCATGGTTTGGTGCGCCAGCCATTCCTGCCATGCGGGCTTGCCGATCTGTTCGAACACGCGCTGGCCGATCTCGCCCGGCCATGGCGGGAAATCCAGACCTTCGGTTTCGATCCGGTGCTTGGTGCAGAAGACGGTACGGGTCATGGTGTCGTCGATCCGATGAGTGAGGTCAGCAATTTTCGCACCGGCGAGGGCAGGCCGAGCGCGTCCAGTTCGTCCATCGCCACCCAGCGCGTGGAATCGGCGTCGGACACCGGGGTCTTTGCATGCACGCCGTTCCAGCGCAATGGCGTGATGTGCAGTTTGTAGTGGCTGAAGACGTGCGCGAAGCGCGGCAGGATTTCCGGCGGCGAGTCGAAACGCGCGTAATGCGACAGGTGTTCTGCGGCGTGACTTGCGTCGCCGGCCTGCGGCAGGCTCCACAGTCCGTTCCAGACGCCCTTGCCATCGCGCCGCTCGAGCAGCACGCGGCCGTGCTTGTCGAACGCCAGCACCATTGCGCATTCGCGTTCGGGTGTCGTTTTCGATGGCTTCCGCGCGGGAAGTTCGCGGGTGCGGTTTTCGATCCGTGCAACGCAGTCCTGCCGCACCGGACAGGACTCGCATGCAGGACTGGTGCGCGTGCAGAGCGTCGCGCCAAGGTCCATCAGTGCCTGGGTGTAATCCGGCAATCGCGTTTCCGGCAGCAGCGATTCCGACAGTTCCCACAGTTTTTTCTCGATCGCAGGCGTTCCGGGAAAACCGCCGATGCCGCGCCAGCGCGTCAGTACGCGCTTGACGTTGCCGTCGAGGATCGCGAACCGGCGATTGAAGGCCTGCGCGAGGATCGCACCGGCGGTCGAGCGCCCGATGCCGGGCAGGGCGAGCAACGCATCGAAGTCGTCCGGCAAGCGGCCTCCGTGCAGTTCGACGCATTGCTTCGCGGCCGCGTGCAGGTTCCGGGCGCGGGCGTAGTAGCCCAGACCGGACCACAAGGCCATCACCTGTTCAGAGGGCGCGGACGCAAGCGCGGCGACGTCCGGCAACGCTTCGACGAAGCGCAGGAAATACGGGATCGCAGTCCGTACCTGCGTCTGCTGCAGCATGATTTCCGACAGCCACACCCGATACGGCTCGCGAGGATGCTGCCAGGGAAGATCGTGTCGACCGTGTTTTTCGTGCCAGTCGATGAGACGCTGCGCAAAGGATTTCATCGCAAGTCGCCGCTCATTCGGTCTTGCCGGAGGGCGGCGTTTTTCCGTCCGCGGCATCCGCCTCGTCGCCGGCGTCCAGGCGCAGCTTGAAACCATCGATGTCGATGCCGCTGATGTGCAGTCGTTCGGCATCGACCGAGCCGGTCAACGGCGGCAGCAAATTGGCATCGCTTCCGGACAACCAGCCAAGCGCATCGCCGAGCCGCAGTGCCGCCGCGAGGGTTTCGTCACCGCGTTGCAGATTCAGCACCGCATCGCCGTGGAAGGAAGCGTCGCCGGCATAGCCCAAGGACAGAGTGACCGGATCTTCGTGGCTTTCCGGCAACGGCAAGGCCGGGAAACGTTCCGGCCAGCGCGCGAATCGTGTCTGCGCGACCAGCGCAAGCCGCAGGCCGTCGAAGCGGATGTCGCCTGCGATCGCCAACGGCGCGATGCCGGCGTCGTCCAGCCTCAGCGACAGATCCAAGGGGTCAAGCCGCAATTCGCCGCGGCTCCAGGCCGGCGTCGTGTCGAGCGCCAGTGCGAAACGCTGCGGGATGTCGTTGCGGGTGAACATGCCTTTGGCATCCAGTCGCGTGGCGGTATTTTCGATAAGCAATGGCAGCGACAGACCGAGGCGCTCGATGCGCCAGCCCGGCGCCCGGATGCGCGCCTCGATGATCTGGATCGCGGCGTCGAAAGTCGGCAGGCGCGGCGGCGCGGGCGGGCCGGATTGCGATTCGTCGCGCGCAAGCCAGGCTTCGAGTGCGGCCCAATCGAGATCGGGCTCGATCAGGCGCAGGCTGGTCAGTTTCACGTCGTCGCCGGTCACGCTGCTCCACGGCAACGAAAGCACGGCGCGCTTCACGCGCAGCATCGGCGTCGGCGCGCCCGGCTGGCTGGCCGACAGGCCTTGCAGTTCCAGGTGCAGGTCGGGCCAGAAGCCGACTTTCGCGGGCGATTCCAGTTGCAGGTCGAGGCCGGACAGTTCGCCGGCGCGCTCCAGCAGGAAGGCGGAAAGCCGCTCGGGTTCCAGCAGCGCGCGGACGATGAAGGCGCCGGCGAGCAACACCACGAGCAGCGCCGCAGCGAGTTTCAGCAGCAGGCGGCCGCGGCGGCGCATCGCGAGCCTGCGTCAGCTTTTGGCGAGCGATTCGGGCAGCAGCGCATCGACGAAGGCATAAGGATCGAACGCGCGCAGGTCGTCGATGCCTTCGCCCAGCCCGATGAAGCGGATCGGCAGGCCGAATTCGCGTGCCAGCGCGAACACCACGCCGCCCTTGGCGCTGCCGTCGAGCTTGGTCACCACCAGGCCGGAAACGCCCGCGGCCTTCTGGAACTGGCGCACCTGGTTGATCGCGTTCTGGCCGGTGGTGCCGTCGATCACCTGCAGCACTTCGTGCGGTGCGGTCGGGTCGAGCTTGGCGAGTACGCGCTTGACCTTGCCCAGCTCGTCCATCAGGCCTTGCTGGGTGTGCAGGCGGCCGGCGGTGTCGGCGATCAAGAGGTCGATGCCGCGCGCCTTCGCCGATTGCAGGGCGTCGTACACGACCGCTGCCGGATCGGTGTTCTGGCCTTGCGCGACCACGGTGACGCCATTGCGTTGGCCCCAGGTCTTGAGCTGTTCCACCGCCGCGGCGCGGAAGGTATCGCCGGCGGCGAGCATCACCTGCTTGCGCTCGTCGAGATAGCGGCGCGCCAGCTTGCCGATCGTCGTGGTCTTGCCGACGCCGTTCACGCCGACGGTGAGGATCACGAAGGGCTTGGCGCTGGTGTAGATGTTCAGGGGTTCTGCGACCGGAACCAGCAGCGCGATCAATTCGCCGCGCAGGGCGTCGAGCAGCGCGGCGGCGTCGGCGAACTCGCGTGCCTTCATGCGCTGGCGCAGATCGTCGATGATCGCGGTGGTCGCGGTCACGCCGACGTCGGCGGTCAGCAGCGTGGTTTCGATCTGGTCGAGGAAGTCGTCGTCGAGCTTCGGGTTGCTGGAGAACAGCGAGGAAAAGCCGCGCGCGAAGGCGCTGTTGCGCAGGCGCTCGCGCCAGCTGGCGGTCGGGCGCGGCGCGGTTTCGGGAAGGCGTTCATCGACGGCCTCGACGGCGTTCTCGGGCTGCGCCGGCGCGACTTCCGCGGCGGCGGGCGCCGGTTCGGTTACAGGCGCATCCGCGGCTTGCGTTTCGACTTCCTTGGGCTTCTTGCGGAACAGCTTGAACATCGCCGGGACGAATCAGGGAAAATGGCGATCATGGTAACACTGCGCTTTCAACCAACTTCGAACGAAACCCCGCTGCGATCGGGCGGGGCGCGATGAAACCTGCGCGCGGCAAGCCGCGAAGCAACGCGGGCCAGCAGGCGTTCGGCAAGGTCCGGATCATCGGCGGCGCCTGGCGCGGTTCGAAGCTGGACGTGGTCGACGCCGACGGCCTGCGTCCGACCTCGGATCGCGCCCGCGAAACGCTGTTCAACTGGCTCCAGCACCACCTCGCCGGTGCGGCCTGCCTCGATGTGTTCGCCGGCAGCGGCGCGCTCGGCTTCGAGGCCGCTTCGCGCGGTGCCTCGCGGGTGACGATGATCGAACGCTCGCCGACGGCGATGGCGCAGCTGCAGGCCGCGAAGACGCGCCTGAATGCGGCCAACGTGGAACTTTGCAGCGGTGACGCGCTTGCCTGGCTTGCGAAGGCGCCGGAGCGCCGCTACGACATCGCCTTCGTCGATCCACCGTTCGCGGCAGGATTGCACGAAGCCGTGCTGCGCGCCGTGGTGCCTTGGCTGGCGCCGGGCGCGTTCCTGTACGTGGAGTGTCCCGCCGGCGGCGAGCCTGTGATCCCTGCCGGCTTCGTCGTGCACCGGGAAGGCGGAACGCGCCAGGCGCGTCATCTGTTGCTTCGGGACATTGGCGCGACCGACGCAACTGTTACACTCGATTCCATGCGCTCTGAAGCATCGCCCGGCACGACATGACCATTTCCCGAAACCGAATCGCAATCTATCCCGGCACCTTCGACCCGATCACGAAGGGGCATTCGGATCTGGTGAAGCGCGCCGCGCCGCTGTTCGAGCGGATCATCATCGGCGTGGCGGAAAATCCGGGCAAAGGTCCGGGCTTCAGCCATGCCGAGCGCATCGAACTGGCGAAACTGGCGCTGGCGGACGTCGCGCCGAACGTGGAAGTGCGCGGCTATTCTTCGCTGCTGGCCCATTTCGTCGCCGAAGTCGGCGGCGGCGTGGTGCTGCGCGGCCTGCGCGCGGTCAGCGATTTCGAGTACGAGTTCCAGATGGCGAGCATGAACCGCCACCTGATGCCGGACGTGGAAACGCTGTTCCTGACGCCGGCGGAAAAGTACGGATTCATTTCTTCCTCGCTGGTGCGCGAGATCGCGCGGCTCGGCGGCGACGTTTCCGGGTTCGTGCATCCGTCCGTGGCCGATGCGCTGAAGAAAAAGTGGAAAAATTGATCGTGGGGACTTGATCCGGGGCGGATCGATAGGACAGGACGCGGCCGCCCCGGGGTATCGGGCCGTTCCGTCAAACGTGAATCATCGTCGTGGGACAACTGGAGAATCGGATGAACAAGAAGATCGTGATGCTCGCATTCGTCGCCGTGCTGGCGACGGCGTGCGGCAAGAAGGAAGAAACCGCTTCCGCGCCGGCCAAGCCGGGTGCGACCACGGCAGCCGCGCCGGCCGCTGCGCCGCTCGCGGTTCCGGCCAGCGACGACTCCAATGCGTGGAAGCAGTATCTGGTGCAGGTGGCCAAGGCCAACATGGGCGGCATCCGAAGCAGCCCGTTCATGTACTACCTGCCGTCGCAGTCGGTCGAGAACTTCCAGGAACAGTACGATCGCCAGCTCGAGAACGTGACCGCCGGCATCGCGCGCGGCGTGCTGCCGGGCAATATGCTGGCCTTCGGATCGCCGGAATCGGGCAAGCTCGGCGACCTGATCGTGGAAGCCTTCAAGGCGGCGCAGCCGGCTTCGATGAAGGGTGTACGCGTGCTGTTCATCGGCAGCAAGGAAGACCAGGAACGCGTCAAGGCGGCGATCGAGCCGAGCGGCGCGGAAGTGGTGCTCCACGCGATCGACTGATCGCACGCAGGATTTTCCCTGCATCAATGCTGCGGCCCGGATAATGCCGGGCCGCGGTTTTTTCGGTTCCGGCGTTCCATGGCCCTGCTGATCAACGATCTTTGCGTGAATTGCGACGTCTGCGCGCCGGCGTGCCCGAACGCGGCGATTTCGCAGGGCGAGACCATCTATGTGATCGCGCCGGAGCGCTGCACCGAATGCGTGGGTCATTTCGACGTTCCGCAGTGCATGGAAGTGTGTCCGGTCGAGTGCATCCTGGTCGATCCGGAACACGTGGAAACGCGCGAGCAGTTGCTCGAGAAATACGCGAACCTGACCGGCGCGACTTTGACGGATCCGACGGCATGAAACTCCGCATCATCCTTTGGGCCGCGCTGCTCGCGGCAACCCCGCTGCAGGCGCGCCAGACGGCGCCGACGCCGCCGCACCAGGCCGCCATCGCCAGCGCCAACGCCTATGCGACCGATGCCGGCCTGCAGGTGCTGGCGCAGGGCGGCAACGCCTTCGACGCCGCGGTCGCGGTCAGCGCCACGCTCGGCCTGGTCGAGCCGGAAAGCTCGGGCATCGGCGGCGGCGGATTGATGCTGCTGCATCTGGCGAACGGGCAGCGTGAGGTTTTCATTGACGCCCGCGAACGCGCGCCGCTGGCCGCGCATCGCGACATGTTCCTCGGCGAACAGGGCAAGGTGCGGCCGAGGAGTTCCATCGACGGCCCGCTCGCGGCCGCGATTCCCGGCCTGCCGGCCGGTCTGGTCCACCTGTCGGAAAAGTACGGCAAGCTGCCGCTGTCGAAATCGCTTGCGCCGGCGATCCGGCTCGCGCGCGAAGGCTGGCAGGTGAGCGCGAAAACCGCCTCGATGCTGCCGTATCGCAGCGAAGTGATGCGGAGCTCGCCCGGCGCGGTCGAGCTGTTTTTCCGCGACGGCAAGCCGGTGACCGCCGGACAGACGCTGAAGAATCCCGACTACGCGCGCACGCTGGAATTGCTGGCCAGGCATGGCCACGACGGTTTCTATCGTGGCGAGCTGGCGGAGAAGCTGGTGCGCGGCGTCCGTGCTGCCGGCGGTCTCTGGAGCGACGAGGATTTCGCGCAGTACCGGGTCGTCGAACGCGAGCCGCTGCGTTTCTCCTATCGCGACTACTCGCTCGTCACCGCGCCGCCGCCGTCCTCGGGCGGCGTGGCGTTGGCGGAAATCTTCAACATCCTCGATGGATTCGATCCGGCGGACTTCGAGCTCGCCGACCGCGAACACCTGGCCGTCGAGGCGATGCGCCGCGCTTACCGCGACCGCGCGCAGTACCTGGGGGATCCGGATTTCGTCGCGGTGCCGATCCCGCTGCTGATGAGCCGCGACTATGCCGCCGGCCTGCGCGCGACGATCCATCCCCGCAAGGCCACGCCGAGCGAACTGTTGCCGCCGATCGAAGGCTTGCCGTCGCGCCCAGAAACCACGCATTTCTCGGTGCTCGACAGCGATGGCAATCTGGCCGCCGTCACGCAGACGGTGAATCTCGGCTTCGGCAACGCCTTCGTCGTGCCCGGCACGGGTTTTGTGCTGAACAACGAAATGGACGATTTCTCCGTTTCGCCGGGCGTGCCCAACGCCTTTGGCCTGATCGGCGCGGAAGCCAATGCGATCGCGCCGGGCAAGCGGCCCTTGTCGTCGATGACGCCCACGCTGCTGTTCGGCAAGGACAAGGTCGCCGCAATCGGAACGCCAGGCGGCAGCCGCATCATTTCGATGGTGATGATCGGTCTGCTGGAATTGATGGACGGAAAGGGCGCACAGGCCGCAAGCGACGCACCGCGCATCCATCACCAATACCAGCCCGATGTCGTGTTCGCCGAGCCGGGCGCCTTGAGCGAAGCGCAGATCGCATCGCTCAAATCCCGTGGCCACACGGTCAAGGTCCTGGAAGACACGTGGGGCAACATGCAGATCGTGCTTTGGAACCGCGTGACCGGCGAAGTCGAAGCCGGAAGCGACAGCCGCAACAAGGGTATCGGCAAGGCCGCGCTGAGCGCGCCCGCCGCGATTTACCGATAACCACGATCTTCAAGGAAACACGGCAATGGCTCCGACGCCCACCAATCCTGCGCGCCGCCGCTTGCTCGCGCTCGCTGCCGCGGGCGCAGCCTATTCGCCGATGGCGAAACTGCTCGCCGCTGCGGGCGCGCTGGACAAACCCGGCGTCGCCGCCGGTTACGGCCCGCTGTTGGAGGCCGTCGACGAAAACACCGGCAAGCCCTTGCTGAAACTGCCCAAGGGTTTCCGCTACACCAGCTTCGCATGGAAGGACGAGAAAACAGCGGATGGCGTGGTCATTCCCGGTGCCGCCGACGGCATGGGCGTGGTCGGGGAAAAGGACGGCATCGTCACGCTGGTGCGCAACCAGGAAATCAAGCGCCTCGATGGCGCGTTTGGCGACAAGGCCTTTCAATACGACCCGAAAGCTTCCGGCGGCACGCTGACGCTGCGCTTCGACACCAGGCGCGGTCGGTTCGTCGATGCGCGTGCCTCGCTTTCCGGCACGATGCAGAACTGCGCCGGTGGCACGACGCCGTGGGGTAGCTGGATTTCCTGTGAGGAATTCGTCGCGCAGCCGGGAACGCCGGTCGCGGTGGGCGGAAAAATGGTGGATTGCGACCGTCCGCACGGCTTCGCGTTCGAGGTGCCGGGTGATGGCGTCTCGAACGCCATGCCGATCAAGGACATGGGCCAGTTCCGCCACGAAGCGGCCACCGTGCACGAAAAAACCGGCAACGTGTATCTCACCGAAGACCATTACTTAGAGGCGGGTTTCTACCGTTTCATCCCGAATGTTCCCGGCCAGCTCGCCAAGGGTGGGCGCCTGCAGATGCTGAAGGTCGAAGGTCGTACGGACCTGCGGCGCGATCTGAAACAGGGACAGAAGTTCAAGGTCGCGTGGGTCGATATCGAAAAGCCCGACGCGGGCGTCGATCCACTCGATGGCGAAGCCCGCGGCGTGCAGCGTCAGGGCTTTCGCCAGGGCGCTGCGCGCTTCACCCGGCTGGAAGGCTGCTTAGTCTCAACTTCCAAGTGCAACACTCCGACTTCGGTAAGGTGTTGCGATGGGAAAACGATACAACCACTTGAGTCCTGAAGAACGCGCGGTGA